>ENA-OSET01005452-OSET01005452.1-sediment-metagenome-genome-assembly--contig:-NODE-5452-length-10721-cov-18.832958_pt1 | contig 10721 bp, 6 predicted proteins | sample MGYA00237882_ERZ534229 | MGnify/ENA primary metagenome ERZ534229 (study PRJEB26408, sample SAMN06266212) | sediment metagenome | isolation source: Hudson Canyon methane seep mesocosm | place...
GCAACTTTGCTACACGGCTGTAGGCGGACAAAAAGACCAGCAAGATTGGATGATTATTTGTTTCCATCTCCCTAAGTCTTATTTAAGTTGTTACTAACCTTCTCTGTTTAGCGACCTTCGGGTCGCTTTTTTTTTGACTATTTTTTTCATTTACGATCAATTCATCATGGCTTTTGAATTTTTAGACTTAGACAATAAATTATATACGCCTACTAAAATGTTAAGTTCTCAGTTTCAAAGTGAATTGAGTCATTTATATTTGGCTGTTCGACAATACTTGATTGATGCACATAGATCTCTCGCTTTATCAGGAAAGGAATGGTATGAAAACCCAGTCGAGACGACCAAGCAATGGGGGGACGTATCTGTAGCTTATGGTTCAGAGGTTTATGCAAAAGTGACTAATGAACTTATTCCTCAGGCCGAGGCCGAATATGCAGATTTTTTATTAGCCGCAAATGATCTTGGCGCAAGAACAAAACAGTCTATCAACTATGTTGTAGAAAACCCTAATCAAGTAACCACAGAAACAATAGAATCTATTACACAGTCATTAACAGAAGCAGGAAATCTATCTACTGAACTAGCAACAGAGTTACAGCTTCAAACAAGTGAAATTGTTGCTCTATTATTAGAGCAGCCTATGCAAACATTAGAATCAGCATATATGGAAATACTCTCTAGTCTTTTAAACGGTTATTTTGAGTTAGTATCAAATATATTGATAAGTTTATAATTTAAAAAAGGTTAATACATGCATCTACTGGTAGGGCTAATAACTGCTCTTTGTTGTTTGATTTTTTTCCTGCTATGGAAGCAATCAAGGCAGGTGCATGAGATAAAGCAACAGGAACAGCGTGAAAAGATAATTCAGTTATTGCAAGCATATCCGGTAGATCAGTATACGATGCCACATATGTTAGAGCGTAGTCTGGCAATTATGCTTTCAATGCCGCAAAGTGGATTTCTAGCTAAAGGCGTTATTTTTTTAATGCAGGATGGAGTGTTGGATTTTTCCGCACAACGTGGACTGGATATTGACTCCTCTACTGACAACAAACAAGCGACCTTAAATGATTATTTAAGCCGCATAAATACCGAAACAGATCGTTTTCAAAGTATATCCATACCCACTTCACCTGATACACGCTTTAACTTATCGACTAATGTACAAGGGTATTATGTTGTGCCACTCATTAGAAATGGCATTCAGACCGGACTACTTTTGCTTTATAAGTCAGGGGGTGAGAAAACAACAAAAAATACGATTAAGTTTATTAAGGCAATAGGCATTACTCTTTCAATATTAATAGAAAGAAAACAGAATGCCGATGAAATTAACCTAGCCAACAACATCTTGAATTATAGCCATCAGGCTATATTTATTTCGGATATAAATAATAAAATTTTGCGGTGTAATAACGCATGTGAACGGATTACAGGTTATAGCAGTGAAGAACTTATTGGAAAAAGTCCCAATATTTTTAATTCAGGAAAGCAAAAGTCTGATTTTTACCAGAAGCTATGGGAACAAGTTAGTGAAAATGACTTTTGGCAGGGGGAAATTCAAAATAAACGTAAAGACGGATCCCTTTTTACTGAATGGTTAACGGTCTCGGCTATTAAGGATGTAGATAAGCAAGTAAAACAATATCTGGCTATTTTTACTGATTTGACCGCATTAAAAAAAGCGGAAGAGGATGTGCTCCAACTTTCCTTTTTTGACCCTCTCACTCAACTGCCTAATAGGAGCTTATTTCAAGATAGAGTACAGCAATCAATTATTCAGGCAGAACGATTGGGTAAGCAGTTTGCGCTGCTGTGTTTAGATATTGATCATTTTAAAAATATCAATGAATCTCTAGGTTACGAAAAAGGAGACCAACTGTTACTCATTCTGGCTGAAAGAGTTTCCAGTGTGATACGAAAAGAAGATAGTATTGCTCGCATAGGTGGTGATGAGTTTGGCATATTAATTCATGATCTGGATGAAAATAATGCGGGGAGGCTTGTTCATATTGTAGAAAAAATCCTGAATTGTCTTAAAGAGGTCGTCCTCCTGAATGAGTATGAGTTAATCGTAACGGGCAGTATAGGTATCAGTCTTTATCCTGGGGATGGTGATAATACGTTAGAGCTAATGAAGCATGCTGATACAGCGATGTCTCAAGCTAAACAAGCCGGTCGAAACAGTTATCAATTTCATACTAAGCAACATAATGAGCTAGCACTCCGAAAAATTCAGCTTGAATCCGCATTACGACAAGCATTAAAAAATGATGACTTTGAAATTCACCTTCAAGGTCAGCAAGAATTACACACTCAACGTCTAGTCGGTGCTGAAGCATTATTAAGAGTTAAGCATGGCGTATTAAGTCATATTTCACCGGCTGAATATATACCCATTGCAGAAGAAAGTGGTTTAATTATTGATATTGGTGACTGGGTCTTTACAGAAGTCTGTCGCTTACTGCGAGACTGGTATGACCTAAACCTTTTTCCTCCTCATTTTGAGCGAATTGCCGTTAATATTTCACCCGTTCAATTTGAACGGCATGATTTTATACGCAAAATACAGCAATGCATTAAAGAGACAGGAGTCCCCGTTAATCATCTAGAAATTGAACTCACAGAATGTTCATTACAAGCATCCTCTGATTCAGTTATTGAAAAGTTAACTGCAATTCAAGAAATGGGGATCAATATAGCCATTGATGATTTTGGAACAGGTTATTCTTCACTTAGCCGCTTAAAAGAATTTCCAATCAATGTATTAAAAATAGATCGTTCCTTTGTGACGGATATTTGTAGTAGCCAAAGTGATGCGGCTATTGTTAAAGCAATTACCAGCATGTCAAATGCTTTAGGCATTGATAGCTTAGCGGAAGGCATTGAAACAATAGAGCAGGCAAATATGCTTAAAAAATTACAATGCCAATATGGGCAAGGATTTTTGTTTTCCAGGCCTGGTAATACGTTGAAATTTGAAGCACTGTTGTCGACAGAAGCCGCTGAAACTATTGTATAAAAGAGGATGCATAATGCCTAGCCTATATCCTATAGATAATTCAGGGCAATCGGGCTTAAATCCCACCAATGATTTTGAGTAGGTAGTCATCTCTCCAGCCTGCTTTTAATCGTTTAGTTTTTACACCCACCTTTGATGATTTTTTATTCTTTATCAAATTGAGTGCAATATGCCTGATAGCAGCTAGATTCGATGCGCTAAACCCTTGCCGTGTGCTGCTAGATGTTAAAACCAGTTTCTAAAGAAAGAGCATATGCAAGTCGGAAGAGGTGTCTCCCTCTGTCCGACACCTTTTCCAAAGGGGGGGGGAATGGTTACAGCTAATAAAGTAAATAGAGTAAATAGATATTTAATATGAATAACATAGCACTTAAGCCTTTCCAGAATTTTAAAGGGTTTCTTTCAATCAGTGGAATATCAGCCGTATCTTTTAAAAAAATAGAATTTGGATTAGATAAGTCGTATAAGAATTCAGATAATGCCTCATGCCGTCCTTGAGGTGAAATGGAACATGCTTTTTTTAGTGCACCGTCAATCCATATTGGCACCATCGCATTTTTTTGGAAGCTGGGAACGTATTGTAATTTTGCTAAATTAACCCTGTTTGGTTTTTCGGGCATATCACCACCGAATGGTAAAGCGCCATTAATCATTTCATAGGTAATCACGCTGATGGAGTATAAATCTGATTTAATCGATCCTCTATCGCCTAAATGATACTCAGGGGCTGTATAGTTTAGCGTGCCTAAAACATTGTCACCAGACTGTTCCATGGGCACCATTTCAGTAATACCTGCAATTTTTACTGAACCAAAATCAATGATTTTTACGATGCCTTCATTATCAATCAGGATGTTTTCTGGTTTTAAATCTTGGTGTAACATTTCCATGCGGTGAAAAGCCCGCACACCACTCACAATTTGTTTAACAATTAATCTAATTTCTCGAATATAAGGCTTAGGATGAGTATCTATCCATTCTCTTAGGGTTTGTCCTTCAATAAACTCGGTTGTGTAATAAATGCTGCTTTTCACTCTATCTGAGGCTAAAACTTTAAGTACATGTTTATGGTCAAGTCTTTTGCCTGCCCATTCTTCATGTAAAAAATGCTCAATATACTGGGTATCATCCTCATATAGAACAGATGGTGTTTTTAAAATAACTTTTGTATTCGTTTGGGTATCAAAAGCCCGGTAAATTTGCGTGCGTTTACTCGCATGTAACTCTTCTTCAATTCTATAGCCATCAAGTACCATTCCTACATCTAATGGAGGAGGGAATGGTAAGTTTGCGTATTGGCGCAATAACTCATCTTCTTTTGCCAGGGGAATTTCATCCACCCTAAACAGCTGACAACTTAAATTATCATCACTATCATTATTACTAGCATGTTGAATGATTTGCTTAGCTGTCTCATCAAAACTATCTGCTGATTGTAAAAAGGTTTTTAAGGTTTTTTCTGAGATAAAATCATGCACCCCATCGGTGCTCATAAAAAAAACATCGCCTTTTTCAAGCGGAAAGCCTTTGTAATCAACCTCAAGCCGAGGCTCAATACCCATTGCTCGGTTTAAATAACTTTTTTCATCAGATACCCAAATACGATGGTCTCGGGTCATTTGCTCTAAACTTCCCCGACGCAATCGGTATATTCGGGAGTCGCCTATATGAAACATATGCGCAGTGGTTGATTTAAGTACCAAAATACTTAAAGTGCTCACCATGCCTTTTGTTGATTGGTATTTCTGTTGACCTTGGCTATATAACCAGGAATTTGTTGCTGATAAAATTTTCTGACCTGATTTTTTTACCGACCAGGAGTCGGGCGTACTATAGTAATCACTTAAAAAACCTGCAACACAACAATGGCTAGCTTCATGCCCAGCATCACTACCACTCATACCATCAGCAATGGCAATGGCAATACCTTTATGAGTTAATTGTGCTCTTTCAGGAATTAGCGCGCCTAAAAAATCCTCATTTCTTTCTTTTATACCTTTTGTGCTGTAACTACCTATAGATATTTTAAGTTGAGGTTTTGCCATAGCTGGTTTTAATGTAGTCAATATAATCTGTGGAAGCGCCGGTCCTCGGCACACCGCTTCGCTGCTCCTGCATTGCTCTACCTACGTGCATCCATGCACTAGTCGGCGCGAATAATATGTTGATCATGTTACCTTAAATCGCGCCGAGGGCTGCGCTCCTACATCTTAGGCAACTCGCAATAAATAATCCACCCACCTTGCTGGCGTTTTTGTCCCTGCTCAAACAATCTCAATCGTTACGTAGCTAGCTATGCGCCTCTTGAGATGGTTTGAGCAGAAACAAAAAATCTGCGCAATCTGGGGGATTATTTAGTGCGAGTTACCTTATTTAATCTAACTCAATCATTTCTACCGTACCATCTTCTTGCACTTCTACCATGTGGCCCTGTGGTTCTTCAATAAATTGTACTGCAACTAATACAAATAATGCACCACCCGCAATCACCATAAAAAAGATTGAAGGTGAAACAAATGATAATACGGTTAAAAATAATACTGCACCTACATTACCATAAGCACCCACCATACCCGCGATCTGCCCTGTCATTCTTCTTTTAATCAATGGAACCATTGCAAATACCGCACCTTCACCTGCTTGTACAAAAAATGAACAACACATGGTTAATGCAATCACTGCAAAAAGAGGCCAATCAGAAGTAATCAGTGACAAACAATAATAGCCAACCGATAGCCCGATAATAAAAATAGATAAAGACAATTTACGACCAAACCTATCACTAATCCAACCACCGCCTGGACGTGCAATTAAGTTCATAAATGCAAAGCCAGATGCAGATAGCCCTGCTTGTACCATCGTAATACCTTGTGAATCATGAAAAGTCTCATAAAAAAACATTGGCAGCATAGAAACAACAGCAAGCTCTGAACCAAAAGTAATTAAATAAGCCAAATCTAAAATAGCCACTTGCTTAAACTTGTATTTATGAATTTCTTCAATCGGTTGAGTTAAATGTTCTTCATTAACATGCACGATTTTATAGACGTTATAAAAGAATAGAATCCAGATACCGAAGTAAATTAATAAGGCAGTAAAATCAGATAATAAACTAACGCCTGCGGGTGATAGCTTCCAGGTTAATAAAGTTAACGTCGCATATAAAGGGATGGTCATCAATATATAGAAGAATAAATCCCATATACTGGTCACTTCCATTGCACCTGCTTTTTTAGGCTTGAAGTAGGTCGAACCTTTAGGGGTATCTGTTACGCTAAAAAAATAAATAACCGAATAAATAAGAGCAATAACACCCGTTGATGCAATCGCATACCTCCAGCCATCAGGTCCACCAATAAACAGAGCTAACGTTGGTAGACTCATTGCAGCAGCAGCAGACCCAAAGTTACCCCAGCCGCCATAAATGCCTTCAGCAATACCGACTTGTTTAGCAGGAAACCATTCACCTACCATGCGAATACCAATCACAAAGCCTGCACCAACAAAGCCCGATAAAAAACGTGCTAAAGCCAGTTGTTCAAAGCTATCTGCAAAAGCAAACAGAAAGGTCGGTAAACTGCCTAATGCTAATAAGATAGAAAAAGTACGTTTAGGGCCAAATTTGTCCACTAAAATACCAATCACAATTCTTGCAGGAATCGTAAGTGCAACATTTAAAATCAAGATAGTCTTAATTTCTTCTTTGCTCATGCCCAGGCTGTCAGCAATCACTAACATTAAGGGTGCATGGCTAAACCAAACGACAAAAGAGATGAAAAAAGCAAGCCATGTGGTATGCAAAATCTTCATCTTCCCAGAAAAGGAAAAAAAGTTTAATGACTGTGTACTCATTATAGCTACTCGATAAAGTTTAATTATAAATTAGATTAGCACTATCCATGCCATCAACATTTAGACTATTGATATATATAAACTAATAAATTAAACAACTGAACTTTTCAGCAATAAACAGAGTTAATGTAATGGAAGGCTTTCTTGTATGCACCGTTGAAAAGATTGAACGCACACTTTTGGTGCGCTTTATTTCTCAGCTATTGGACATTCCTCATGGTAAGGAACATAATCAATAAACGCACACAAAAAAATGTAAGCATATGTTTTAAAAAACATATATTCGAATTCAGGCACCTTCCTTTTTCAGTCTAATGCTCATAAATCGAAGATTCAATAAGCTTAGGCGCTGTTTTTCTGCACTTAATAGAAATTACTTTGTATAGATTTCCCATTGCAATAACCAGTCATTAACTTTATTTGCCAGCATAGGTCGCGCAATGCCATACCCTTGCGCTAAGTCACAGCCTAATTCAAGTAATTTTTTACCGTGCTCTAGTGTTTCAACGCCTTCAGCGACCACTTCACGATGAAATGTTTTTGCCAATCCGAGAGTTCCAATAACAATTGCCAGGTCTTCCTCATCATCCAACATATCGCGAATAAAAGTTTGATCTATTTTTAAAGTTTTAGCAGGTAACTTTTTTAAATAGGTTAATGAAGAGTACCCCGTACCAAAATCATCAATCGAAAAACCAACTCCAAGCTCTATGCAAGACTTCATAATGTCACAGACATTGTCGATATCATTCAATGCTGTGGTCTCTAAAATTTCCAGATCCAAATACTCAGGTTTTATATCAGGATAATTAGCTAGATGTCTGCGTAATTGTTCAACAAAATCACCCTTCACCAAGTCGCAAGGCGCAACATTAACACTAACAATAATCTTCATATCAACTTGATGCCATTCACTCAGCTGTTTCAAAGCCGTAGCAATAACCCAGTCACTGATTTTTATCATCCAGTGCGTGTTCTCGATAACAGGTAAAAATTCTGCCGGAAATAACAGCCCCCGATTAGGATGTTGCCAGCGTATCAGCGCCTCAACACCAATAACTTTTCTAGTACGTAAATTTACTTTTGGTTGATAATGTAAAACAAACTCATTATTAATAAGTGCTTGCTTGATTTCACTTAACAATTGGCTCTCTTTAGAGCTTTCACGACTTTGCTGCTCGTCAAACAGTATATACTGATTTTTACCTTGTAATTTTGCATTATACATGGCTTGATCAGCATGACGCAGCAGGGTATCAGGGTCACTATTATTTTGAGGAAATAAAGTAATCCCGATACTGACTGAAATATTAATCGAGTGTCCCTCGACGATGAACGGTTGCTCTATTACCTGTAAAATACGTTTAATTGTCGCTATATATTCATCCTCTGATTTTTGGTCTAGTAACAAGATGACAAACTCATCTCCGCCAACGCGTGACAAGGTATCAATTTTTCGCAAACAATGAACAATCCTTTCACTCACTTGCTGTAATAAACTATCACCTACGGCATGCCCATACAAATCATTAACAGGCTTAAAACCATCCAAGTCTAAATAGCAAAATGCCATCGTATTATCATGTCGTAATGTTTGCTGAATCCCTTGTCCCATACGATCAGTCAATAATGTACGATTTGGTAAACCAGTCAACGCATCAAAATAAGCTATTTTTTTTAATGAGTCTTCATGCGTTTTGCGCAAAGTAATATCGGAAAATATCGCTAAAAAATTTTTCACATTCCCTGCAGCATCTTTGATGATAAGAATACTTGTATGGATGATAAACAATTGCCCATTTTTATGTTTATTGCAAAGTTCACCATCCCAATGCTCATACTTCAGCAGTTTCTTCCACATAGTCTCGTAAAACAATTTATTCTGCTTTCCTGATTGTAAAAGCCGTGGGTTTTTGCCCAACACTTCATTAGCTAAATATCCCGTAATCTTTGTAAATGCGGCATTAGTTTTTATAATATTGTTTTCAGCATCAGAAAATAAAATACCATCATGAGAGTAATTAAAAACATTCGCCGCTAATTTTAGCTGCTCCTTGATAAAGACTTCATGGCGTAACCTTTGGCGCTCCATAAAATTATTAATTCGTAAACAGGCTAACTCTATGTTGATCGGTTTATTAATAAAATCAACCGCACCTATGGAAAGGCATTTTACTTCTGTTTCTATATCATTAAGTGCCGTAATAAAAAAAATCGGGATATGCGCTAGCTTTTCATCTTTCTTTAAACGTTGACAGACTTCGAAACCATCCATTTCTGGCATCATAATATCTAACAGAATCAAATCTGGTGATGCACTCGCAGCCAGATCTAAACCTTTCCGACCAGAAGTCGCTACTTGAATAATATAATCTTTTTTTAAAACCTGTCCTAATAACTGCAAATTAGCAGGTGTATCATCAATAATAAGGATTTTAAAGCGTGATCTACTCATTTTGTAACTTCAAGTCTAAGGTTTCAGAAATAGCTAGTTTATGTAAATATTCTCGCGCCTTTTCAAAATCCATTTTGTTAATTAACACCTCAAGCACTGCTAAAGAGTGACTGATTCTTTTATCCGGAAGCAGTGATTGTAACTCTTTGTAGCAATCTACAGCATCAAACATATTTTCTGCCAATAGTTGATCCAAGTGATGTATTAAAAGGATCACTTTTTCTTGCTCTTGCGGACTAAGCAAGACTTCAGACTGAGGTAATACTGACTCAATCTGTGATTCTGGATTAAGGTTATTATCTATGCTCACCTCTGCTGCATAATTCGATTTTTCAAGTTCAACCTGAAACCAGAAACGAGCCCCCTCCCCCGTATTACTTTCACACCCCACTGTGCCGTTCATTAATTTCGCCATCTGCATCACAATGGATAACCCTAACCCTGTTCCACCATACTCTCGTGAAATACTACTGTCTACTTGTGAAAAAGCTTTAAAGAGCATAGCTTGCTTATCTTCTGGGATACCTATTCCCGTATCTTGTACGTAAAACTCCAATATCCCATGATGTTTGATATGAGCAATTTCTTTAACACCAATCTGCACAAAACCCTCTTCAGTAAATTTAATCGCATTATTGATTAAATTAGACAACATCTGTTTCAACCGTTCAATGTCGGCAATGTAATACTGCTTAGGGTCAAGAAAGCTGTTAACTGTTATCTGTAGATTTTTTTGTTTTATTTGTCCAGAAAACAATTCTTTCAATTCATCCAATAGATCTTTAGGATGGGAAACACTGTATTCTAAGCTGATTTTACCTGCTTCAATCTTGGATAAATCTAAAATATCATTCAGTATCAACAATAAGCTACGCCCCGAATTCAATATAATTTGGGTGTATTTTAAGCGCTCTGTATCATTCAGTTCTGTTTTTAAAAGTAGCTCAGTCATACCTAAAATAGCATTCATTGGTGTTCTGATTTCATGGGACATAATAGCCAGGAATTCAGTTTTGGCTTTATTAGCAGCTGCTTCTGACTGACTAATAATTTGATTATTTAAAATCAATGATAAATGGCTAAAAAAAGGAGTCAAATAATTACGCAAGGACACTGAACCCATCGCATTAGAAACTTTTATTGCGCCCAACATGTTTTCATTTATCAGCAAAGGAAACCCCCACTCCCATCCGTTTCTCTGCGTGGCGTCAATAAGAAAAGAACTTGAATTTGGCGAGGGCTTTTCAATAAAATCCTTACGTTCAAAAATCTCATTGACAAATGGATCAGTAATTTCTTTGAGCACTTTAACCTCGCCAAATAAATCTATACGGTTCAATTGATTATGCGCATAATAATACAACTCAATATTGGTACCGCCCAGAC
>ENA-OSET01005453-OSET01005453.1-sediment-metagenome-genome-assembly--contig:-NODE-5453-length-10721-cov-16.171364_pt1 | contig 10721 bp, 7 predicted proteins | sample MGYA00237882_ERZ534229 | MGnify/ENA primary metagenome ERZ534229 (study PRJEB26408, sample SAMN06266212) | sediment metagenome | isolation source: Hudson Canyon methane seep mesocosm | place...
GCATGGGAACTATTTTGGTCGTTTATTTATTTCGAGTTACCTTAGTAGCCTAAAATAGCAGTGCTAAAGCACTGCGCGCCAACAAACTTATTTTTATAGCTAAATTATCATGATTGGATATGAATATTTTTATGATATCCCTTAAACCTAAAAGAAAGTATGTAGCCACTCCTTATCTGAGGAATACTTTGCCAATATTTCTATAATCCCTTTTTGCTGATTTGCTTTTGCCAATAAAAAAACATTTTCTTTATTTTTATTACGTATTGCAGGGTTTGCACCTTGCTGCAGAAGCAATTTAACAATAACTGCATAGCCATTTCGAGCAGCATTTAATAAGGCTGTATTACCATCTCTATTCTTGACATTAATAACAACACCCATCTGTATCATTTTTTTTACAGCGACCAGATTTCCACTATCCGCAGCCAACATTAGCGGAGTACTGCCATTACTAGTCGTTACCGACAAACCAGCCGAATGCTTCATTAATGCCGCCAACATACTATTATCTTCATTTACAACAGCCAATAACAAAGGCGTCAAGCCCTGCAGGTCAGGCAATTCTGTATCAGAACCCGCATTAATTAGTACCCCTATTAAACTCACCTGCCTTGCATCTACTGCATGCCAAAGTGCTGTTCTACCCTGGTTATCTTTAGCATTTATATCCACATGCCCTTTCAATAATTGATTTACCAACTTCTTATCACCCAAACGACAAGCAAGCATTAAAGGATTTTGTTTATTTGAATTCAGCCCTTGCTGATCCGCCCCTTTAAGCACTAACAGCCGAGCAATTTTTGGTTTTTTATTAACAATTGCCAATGACAATGCCATTTCACCATCCTGACGCCTAACCATTGTTTGCGCCTTATGTTTTAGCAATAAATTAACAGCAACCATCTGCCCTTTACGAACAGCCCACATTAAAGCCGTATTACCTTTATGATCGACAATATTTACATCAGCTCCCGCATTAATAAGCAATTTGGCAATCTCATCATAACCTTTGATTGATGCCCTAATTAAAGCCGTCATTCCTTCTTTATCTCGCTGATCTAGCTGATCTCCATTTTTTATCAGCCTAGCTACAGATTCAGTGTGCTCACGCCAACTGGCAACAATCAAAGGTGGCCACCCATGAAAAGGATCATCTTGCTGATTCTGTTTTACTGCGGTTGATGCCTGCAACTTATCCAAAGGCACCAAATCATTGTTTATTTTCTTTTTGGAAGCAATAACACCTTGCCCCTGTAAAAAGGCAACAATCTTAGGGTACTTTTTTAATTTAGCGATATCGACAGCATTCTGTTGACTCTGATTTTTTTTATGCAAATCTACCTGCTGCTCAACCAGTAACTGCGTCAACACCAGATTTCCTTCATTCGCAGCCAGCATTAATGCTGAATTTTTAATAGAATCAACAGTATTCAAGCTAATACCAGATTCAATTAAGACCTTGGCCACCTCAAACCGCTCATTTCTAATCGCAATAAATAAAGCGTTATCACCCCTGTTATCTAATTGATTTAATGTTACTTTATTGCCAAGCAACCACAGCACAGATTTAACTGAACCACATTCCGCAGCCAACATTAAGGCATTTCGACCCAAGCTATCTAGCTGGTGAATATCGCCACCACTCACATGCAACTGCTTAACCAGATCTATAAAATCATTTTTCACTGCCCATAAAAACTTTTCCTGTAAACCTTTCGCATCAAGATCAGCAAAAGAAACCTGCTGGGCTTTTTTCAAATATTGCTGCGCCATTGGATAACCCGCATTTGCTGATTGCCCATACCAATACATCGATAATTTATTATCCCTATCCACTCCCCAGCCATGCTGATACATCTTAGCCAGATTGTACTGTGCTTTTATATGCCCAAGATCTGCCGCTTTTTGCAACCAAAGAAAAGTAATCTCATGATCTTTTTCCACCCCCAAACCAGAACGATACAGAGTTGCCAATTGATACTGAGCTTCAATATCTGCCGCCTCAGCGAGTGGTAATAATAATTTATGCGCTGTTATATAATCTCGGGTACGCATTGCTTTCTTTGCCTGATCCACTGACTGAGCTACAGTAGCCGCCATTAGCTGTGGAACCACTAGCAAACACAAGCAAAATAAAAAAAACAAGCTCCACATCCACCGAATTTCTTCTTCATGACTAGCGCATGCTAAACAACACAATTTTTTAACCGCGAGCTCTAACTTATTTAACTCAGTATTAATAAATATATTCATCAAACTGTACCAAATTTTGTTTCATATTCAATGCCTATATCCTCAAGAAATCCTGTGGGCAAAATACCACCAGCACAAACAATAACCGCTTGGTTTTTCAATTCAATACTATCACCATTCTGACCGATAACGACCGCATCTTCCGCTATGCTTGTTACCGTGGATTGCATATAAATAGTCAATCGACCACTCTCTACTGCCGCCTCAACTTTTTTTCTATTTTTACCTTTTGCTCGTGAAAATGCAGCACTTCTATAAGATAAAGTCACTGTCGTATCCTCTTCATCTGCCAGGCTATGTGCAGCCTCAAGCGCACTATCTCCACCTCCCACAACTAGCACATGCATGCCCTTATACTGCGCAGAATCCACTAAGCGATAGACAACTTTACTTTGCTCTTCTCCTGACACCCCAAGCTTTCTGGGTGTTCCTTGACGGCCAATAGCCAGTAAAACAGCCTTGGTTTTCAGGATGCTATTCTCATTTACTACCTGAAAACCATCCCCATCCTTTGTAACCGCTTTGACTCGTTCATTGAAATTTATTTTTAAGCCTGTTTTATCAACAACCTGCTGCCAGAAACCTAGCAAATCTTCTTTCGTTGTTTCTACAATATCAACCCGCCCCTCTAGAGGTAGCTCGACAGGTGCAGTCATAACCAATTTACCTCTTGGATAATGCGCAACCACCCCACCTAAAGAATCTTGCTCAATCGTTTTAAATTTAAGGTTGCTCTTCATAGCGGCTAATGAAGCCCCTATACCAGCAGGGCCTGCTCCGACTATCACAACATCTAATTCTTTATCAGTTTGCCCTTCAACCAGCTTTTGTATTGAGTCCATGGCCTGAACACCTTGATTAATAGCATTATGAATTAGACCCATCCCCCCTATTTCTCCAGCAATAAAAACCCCGGGGACATTAGTTTCAAAATTAGAGGCCACATTGGGTATATCAACACCTCGCTCTTCGGTACCAAAAACCAGAGTAATTGCATCTACCGGACAAACATCCTTACAGGGCCCGTGACCAATACAGCCAGTAGGGTTAATCAAAACAGCCTTATGATTAATCATCCCCAACACATTTTTATCACTTTCAGGACAGGCAATATTACACGCGCGACAACCTATACATCGGTTATGATTAATTATCGGATGTAAAGAGGCTGGTTGCGTCATACCATCTTCTATGGATTCCCTGTGAATTCGTACTGATTTACGATGAACTCGGTGTTTTAAATAAAAATAAATCAACGAAATAATAAGCATTGGCAGTAAATAAACGAACATAAGAATATTCTCTTGCAGTAACTCACTAACGATATTAAATTGCTGTTGAAAAACCATAATAAAGTGCCCCTTATGCTGTCGACCAATCAATAGTTATAGCAATATTCATTCCATTGCAGAGAAATAACTAAATCGGAACACACCAGAAGCAAACACTTTACAAGAAACACTCCACCAGAAGCTTCCGCTACGATACATATTCTCAAATCAAGTAGAAGAGTTTGGGCATCCAAGCTAAAAAACTTGATGAACCATTATTTAAAGCCAGCCAAATAATTAAAATTTGAATATTACACTGAAGAAGTAATACTATAAGAGAGCTGGAGAGAAATAATTATCCTATATTTGGGCAGGATTTTTGTTTGTCTTCAGCGAGTTAGCAACAGGCGCATAGCAAGCTACGTAACTTGCTAGCTCGCTGAATACGGGCAAAAAGACCAGCAAGATTGGATGATTATTTTTTTTCATCTCCCTAAGCATGCTTTCAATGGCATTAACCTTGCTTACAAATACAAGCTATCCTGACGCATACCCTGCCAATGGCTTTTTTAGCATGCTTACAACCCCCTTAAAAGCTCAGATTTACAAACCGAGATCGCAAACTCAAAACACTGCGTTATATAACACAGCTTTAGCAAATGGAATATCACACAAGATGACAGAACAATTACCTGAAGAACTTGTACTTAAAAATAGAAAACAAGAAATTGAAAAAATGTTCCTATCTCAGGGCATTGAATTTGGGCCTATTATTTTCACATTAAGTACCTTAGTCATTCTTTACTATGGCTGGACAACCGACCTGGAAAATTACATTACTGCCGAATCAGGGATTGGTTACATGCTCGGCATTGTTGGCACTACGATGATGCTGATCACCCTACTGTATTCACTACGTAAAAGAATGCGCTCCATGCGAAACTGGGGACTGATTCGCAATTGGTTTACTATTCACATGATCTTGGGAATATACGGCCCAGTACTTACTTTATACCATTGCAATTATAGTATCGGCTCTTCACAAAATGAAAAAATAGCGGTGATCAGCATGATAGTGGTTGTTATCAGTGGCATTATTGGTCGCTACATACATGACAAAATTCGTTATGGCTTATATAAACATGAAGCAGCCCTAGAGCAACTTCAAATGGCAAAATTAATCACTGAAGATGAATTATCTAGCCTGCACAAGGAAGACCCTAAATTATTCAAAGAAATACTTAAACATGACAGCAATATACAAATAGATTCATCCGGCCTAATCAAAAGTTTTTTTCGTATCCTAAAATTTAACACCGCCACCCGCATTTCTTATGCCCTGACCAAAAAAGAGATAAAAATAGCCTGTAAAGAAATTGCCATTAAGGAGCAATGGACGCCTGCAAAATATAAAGCGACATTTCATAAAGCCAATCACTTTTTAACAGCTCATTATGCGACCATACGAAAAATTGCTTCCTACAGTTTTTATGAACGAATTTTTAGCATCTGGTTTTTTCTTCATATCCCGCTTTTTTACATGCTTATTGTCTCCATTGCATTCCATATTTGGGCCGTACATCAGTATTCAGCCCATACATTCTGAACAAAATTAACACACCTCATACCTAAATTTTGGTTTTATAAATTGCATATAGCACCCAGACCTATCACCCCTGCATCCCTCATACATTATAAAACCACTTAAACACAACGACCAAAGACTTTGAAAACCATGCCAAATTTTGTTACTACTCTCTCTCTAGCTTTACTAATTTCCTCACCGACCCTAGATGCTAACTCAGAAACCAATAATCTGGTTACTGAACAACAAAAGCAAATCATTGAGGCTAAAAATCATGATGACTGCACAGCATTAATGACTCACATGGAAGCTCTGGAACAACTAACTAAAAACATTCCTAGTGATTTTTACTTTTATCAAGGGAGTTGCCTCTACAAACAATTCGAATATTCTAAATCCCTACCGATACTAGAAAACTACTTTATTACTGCTCTTGCCAATGACAAATATTACAACCAGGCCTTGAGTATTTTTTCTAGCGCCGAACAAAAGCAAAAATCATCTCAACAATATTTAATCCCCCCCCCACCTTCCAACATCAACCTTACAAGCAGCAACAAACTACAACAAGCCAAAATTCAGACAGGCATTGATTTCATCTCCGTTAAAGCGGGTTGCTTTATTATGGGTTCACCCTTAAGCGAACATGAACGTGTTGACATAGAAACGCCTCACAAGGTCTGCCTGACTAAAGCTTACGCACTTGGAAAATATGAAATTACTCAAGGCCAATGGGAAGCCGTAATGGGGAAAAATCCTTCTCACTTTGAGAAATGTGGCTCCCGTTGCCCAGTTGAAAATATCAGCTGGGAAGACATTCAAATATTTATCGACAAAATAAATAAAAAATCAGTAATGAAATTCCGCTTACCGACTGAAGCAGAGTGGGAATATGCCGCTCGAGCAGGAACGACTACCGCTTTTGCCTTTGGTGATAATATCGACACCTCTCAATCCAACTATGATGGCGACCATCCTTATACAGGAAAAGTGGTTGGCTTAGACCGAAAAAAACCTGTTGCTGTTGGCTCTCTTCCTGCAAACCCTTGGGGCTTTCATGAAATGCACGGAAATGTGTGGGAATTTGTAAGTGACTGGCATAACCTGGATTACTATAAACACAGCCCTACTAATGACCCAAAAGGACCAAAACAAGGCTCTTTTCATATTCGTCGTGGCGGAAGCTGGCGATTTGGCGCAAGGTTTTGCCGCTCTGCATACAGAGGCCGGTTTCGCCCTGATAGCACAAGCACCCTGCTAGGTTTTCGTTTAGCTGCAACCCTATAAAGCCATTCAAGCCAGGGAGACAGTCTTAACGGAGCGGATTGTGTGAGAAGCTGGATGGGCACAAGACGTACCAGGGCTTACTATTCGCTGCGTAGTGACTTGATTTTGGGGCAAGGGAGTCCAACATTAGATTCAGACAACAGACAATGGCACACCCGGCGACTACCTTTAACATATGCCTGATTACCCATAATCTTCAGCCAATTTCCATAGACAGTATTGGCTGCTGATAACGAACAATGCAGGAATGATTTCCAGGACAACTCTGATGTAGGAGCGTCCGCCCTCGGCGCGAATATAACAGGCTCTTGCTTTAGATCAAAAGCTCTATTTAAAATCGCGCCGAGGGCGGACGCTCCTACCTGTTACCCATTCAAATTAAAGGACTACACAGTGGCGGAAAGTGATGGGTAATCAGGAACATATATGCCTAATGCTGCCGGAGAAAGCAAAGGTGAAGAAGCATAATCTCAAACTTCCTCACCTCCAACGCTATAGCAAAAGAGAGGTTTCACAGTTTGCCCATCTTGTTGAATTCCATTTTCAACACTTTAGAAACAAGGATTCAATAATAATATCCAGTTCTAGACCAGACTTTACTAAGCCTTCTCTCCTTAAGATGTGGCATGGTCAAATTTTTAGCCCCTCCTAACTCGAAGCAAACCAAATAGTCCAGTTGCAAATAACCAAAATGCTGCTGGTACTGGTACCGCTGCAGGTGCTTCAGTAAAATTCATACGTTGAATTGAAAAAACATTTAAATGCTCGGTGTATTTAGCACCTAAAGCAAACCAGGAAACTGCACCCAATGCATCATCAGGTTGAAAAGCAGGTGTAGTATCTTCCACTGTATATTTCACTCCTAAGTCACTCATAGCAAAATCAGCATTCAAAACATTACCCCCCCAAAAATCCACATCTGTTCCATGAGGCCCCAAACCTTGGGTTTCAAATTGATCAACAAACACTTTGGAATCAAATTTAAAAACCAAAAATTCAATTTGAAATTTACTGGTGTTATCTAACCCCGGAGGATTAATACTTACTGCCGATTTACCAGCACCAAGACCTGCCGGATGCTTACTATTCGCAACACCATCAATACCGACAACCAGACCTTTTAACAGACTTTGGTCTTCGGTATTATAGTTATATGCACTGATCTCAACATTAACACCATCAACAAAATAGCTAGTTGAGAAACCTAAAGAACCATTTGCTGAAGTAGTAAAATCGATATAACTTGCCTGAGATTGAGTAGAAAATATACAAGAGATGAATATTATAAGATTTATTGTCTTATTCATTGAGTTACAACCATGACTATTAATTAATAAAAAAGCAACTATTATTGATATTTTTTGTTTAAAATAGAGAGCAAAACCGACTGTCACTAGAACATTCAGATACTCTTTATTGCTAACATTTCAAATAGCTACTTTGAAGATATATAAACGCATTTTAAAAATGCATATATCATGCCATAGATCATAAACACCCTTTATTTAGTGAAATCAACAGATACTTATAGTTATTTTTTATATTGGCAGCTATTGTGCCTTAATCTCCCAAAGAAAAACTGACTGACCTGTACAATCGCGTCATACCCCACACTAAAACAGGTCATATAACACAAAAGCTATTCACTTTTCTTCTGTAATTGTTGTGCGATAAACGCTGGAATTCTTTGCTCTAACCAATAACGCGGTCTAAAAGGAATGTGTCCCATTATAAAACCAACATGCCCCCCTTTTTGGGTTAATTCTATAAGCACTTTATCTGCTAATTCACTGACCCGCGGAACTACCGCTGGAGTCATAAAAGGATCATCGCTTGCTTGTATCAATAAAGTTGGAACAGTAATTTTATTCAAAAAATGCCTAGAGCTGGATTTCTGATAATATTCCTTGGCACCGCTAAAACCATGTAATTTAGCAACAACTAGCTCATCATATTGCCAAAATGATTTAATAACTGACAAATCACCCAAAGCACTAATTTTTTCAGCTTCTTTATTCTGCCCCGTTTTACTCAAATGCTGATATTTAACACTAAGGTATTGTTTTAATTCTTTAATCAAGTTATTTCGATATACCCGAGAAAAACCTGCATCTAACTTACTTGCACAGGCACTGAGTACAAAAGGAACAGAAACAGAAATGGCACAAAACAACGACAGTTTATCGCCCTGCTCTCCCAACCACTTTAATAGAACATTTCCACCTAAAGAAAAACCCACTACGGCGATGGCTGTATCAGGTTCGCGCTGGCGAAGGGTTTGATAGAGGAAATGAATATCATCGGTATCTCCAGAATGATAACAGCGGGCTAAGTTATTTGATTGTCCGCTACAACCTCGAAAATTTAAAGCCACACTGCGACAACCTTGCTCGATTAATGTCTTCTGCAAACCTCTGATATAACCGGACTCTGAACTTCCAGTTAGGCCATGAAGTAGAATAACAAGAGGTTGCTGACCTTTACCACACCAATCCAGGTCAATAAAGTCATTGTCTGGAGTGGCTAATCGCTCTCTCCAGCTTTCTTTAAGCTGTATGGTTTTACGAAACAATGCAGGATAAATGGTTTGTAGATGCCTATTATTAAGCCACCAGGCAGGCTTAAAAGTCGTTTTAACTATCACTGTTACTGACTAACAATCATTTCTGCATACTGCTGCAGACTCTCAATAATTTTCATATTTTTTTCATCATCCTTATATTGCTCAGCAAATGAGTCTAACAATGAAAAATAATCCTCATCAAAAACAGATTGCTTATATTCATCCCATTTTTGTTGTTCATTTTGATTTAATGTCTCTGGAAAGTTTCTAGCTCGGTATCTAAAAAACAACTCATTAAAACGTTTATCTGATACTGATAGTTTCAACTCAGCCAACTTATCAGCGGCTGCTTGATGAATTTTTGTAAATGCTTTTTTATCTTCAAAAGAGAAGAAACCATCATATAACATAGCATCTACATTAGCCTTATTATCAAACTCTCTTTCTTGATCAAAAACTTTTTCTATTACCTCAGCAAGCTGAGGATTTGCTTTTAAAAGCTCTAAATTTTCCAGGCAAGCCTGTCGATTAATAGCTAATCTATCCGCATTTTCGGCTAATAAAGCTTTTTCAATCGCCAAAAAGGGACATTTATTGATATGCACAAGTTTTAATGGAATAGCTAGCTTATCACCTAATTCATCTCGTTTTGTGTACAGCCTCTTTGTTATTTCATTAGGCGATAATTCTAGTAACGGTGAAATATCCTGAGACAAATCAACCACGGCAACTGCATTGCTATTAGTTGGATGCCAAACGACAGGGGCAACTAGTCCAGTATTTCCTTTTGCTGTACCAAACATGCCAGAAACATGCAGCAAGGGTGTCATGTTATCTACATCAATCAAATCTTTTACTTTGTTTTTATTGCGCAACTCAAAATAATAATTAAATAATTTCGGGCATTTTTCTTTAATTAACTTGGCAATGGCAATAGTTGCATACACATCTGATGTCGCATCATGAGCCTGCTCGTGACTAATACCATTGGCTTCAGTTAATAACTCTAAGCGAAAACTAACCAGGCCTTGCTCATTTTTTGGCCAGACGATGCCATCGGGGCGTAAAGCATAGGCTGCCCTCACTAAATCAATAATATCCCAACGTGAACTACTATTTTTCCAGCTATATTCATAAGGGTCATAAAAATTGCGATAAAACAGGTGACGAGTGAACTCTTCATCAAATCGAATGGTGTTATAACCAACAACACAAGTATTGCTTTGGCTAAATTGTTGATGAATTCTTTGCGCAAACTCAAATTCTGCAATACCTTCTGCTTGCGTAACGTCAGGGGTAATCCCTGTAATAATGGCAGGCTCTGGATTTGGCAGGTAATCATCACTTAATTGACAATAAAACATATCTGGTTCGCCTATGATATTGAAATCCATATCAGTACGAATCCCGGCAAATTGCGAGGGTCTATCCAGAGAAGGACTTAACCCCCAGGTTTCATAATCGTGCCAGTAAAAAGTAGCTTGTTGCGATTTCATCTTTATTTGCTTATTCTTTGTTCTGGTTCTGAAACAAAGAAGGGTTTTTAGTTGCGAACCCTATAGATTCAATCGCAACTAAAAACCCTTCCTACTCGTACAAATCCTCTAAATACTTGATATTACATAAAATATGTAGAGTACCGCATTGATGTTAAATTGAAACCAAAGCTCTCAATACATCTGTTCGACTTACGATCCCTACTAGTGCTTTATCATCAAATACTGGATAACTTCTTAAGGAAGTATCTTTAAATTTTTCG
>ENA-OSET01005454-OSET01005454.1-sediment-metagenome-genome-assembly--contig:-NODE-5454-length-10721-cov-4.852029_pt1 | contig 10721 bp, 11 predicted proteins | sample MGYA00237882_ERZ534229 | MGnify/ENA primary metagenome ERZ534229 (study PRJEB26408, sample SAMN06266212) | sediment metagenome | isolation source: Hudson Canyon methane seep mesocosm | place...
GAGGTTATGTTATAGAGGTTCGTGATGGTGGCAAACACGGTTTAGTGGTTGCAATGCAAGACCAAGGAAGTTCAATCTGGTATGAAGCTAATGACTTATTGAGCAATCCCTCTAATCACGATGCAGACGGTAAGGAATTTTCAGATTGGCGGTTACCTACCAAAAGAGAATTAAATCTTATGTATGTTGTTTATAATAATGGAAATGCAGCTTCTTTAAACACGAATTACTACTGGAGTTCTACGGAGAGCGATAACAATGACGCGTGGGGTCAGCGTTTCACCACTGGTGGTCAGTACGACTACAATAAGGACAGCACTTACTATGTGCGTGCTGTTCGGGCTTTTTAGTTATTTAATTATTTATCAATTTAATTTAATGCCGCTTAAGCGGTCGGTTTTTATTTTTTAAAAATGGCATTACACACCGAGTTACCGGTTTACAGAGATACTTATAAACTGGTATTAGAAGTCTTTGTAAGTACAAAAAATTTTCCCAAAGAATACAAGTATAGTTTGGGTAGAGATATGGAGCGTGATGTATTGGTATTAATGCGTTGTATTTATAGAGCCAATAGAGCGCAAGAAAAAACAACTTTTTTAAACGAGTTTTTAGATAATTTTGAAATATTAAAATTAGAAATTAGGGTTTGTGTAGATTTAAAACTCGTGTCTATAAAACGGCAGAGTGTTTTGGCAGCCCTTATGAACAGTATAGGAAAGCAAGTGGTAGGCTGGCGAAACAGTACTACAACTAACGCCAGAATTGTTTAAAACCAAGGTTTTAACAAGTGTGCGTTTATTTTGAAAAGGCACCTTAGCTATATAGTATACTATGTAGCAAAATAGCGCTCCTTACCAATCGGTAATGGTTCAAAAATTAAGGTGTTGCATTACTACTGGAGTTCTACGGAGAACGATAACAATAACGCGTGGAAACAGAATTTCAACAATGGTAATCAGAACAACAACAACAAGAACAACACAAACAATGTGCGTGCTGTTCGGGCTTTTCAAACTTTCTTAAAAAAGAGCGGCAGTTTTGCCGCCTTTTTTATACAATACATTTATGGTAGAAACACAAGTTATCCCATTAGCAGATTTATTTAAAGCGTACTATAGTTGCCGTAAAAACAAACGCAATACTATAAACGCCTTGGCTTTTGAGCTTAACTTAGAAGAAGAATTAATACAGCTAAAAGAAGAGTTAGAAAGTGGCAGGTATGCCATTAGTAGCTCCATTGTTTTTGTGGTAGATAAACCGGTGAAACGCGAAATATTTGCAGCTAATTTTAGAGACAGAGTCGTACATCATTTAATCATACAAAAAATGAATGCCGTATTTGAGCCACATTTTGTGTACGATAGTTATGCTTGCCGTAAAAGTAAAGGGACTCATTTTGGAATTAATAGAGTTGATGGTTTTATACGTAAATGCTCAAAAAACTATGTGCAAGATTGTTATGTGTTAAAGCTAGATATTAAGGGCTTTTTTATGCACATTAACAAAGCTATTTTATATAACAAAATTGCAACCTTATTTACTGCAAAATATAATGGAGCAGACAAACAGTTATATCTAAACCTTTGTAAAACAATTTTATTTAACGAACCAGTAAACAATGCAATTATAAAAGGAAAACGAAGTAATTGGGATAATTTACCAAAAGATAAAAGCTTATTTGCTGCAAAACCTGGTTATGGTTTACCTATAGGTAATTTAACAAGTCAAGTTTTTGCCAATGTGTATATGAGTTGTTTTGATCATTTTATAAAACATCAATTAGGCATTACATACTACGGCAGGTATGTAGACGATTTTGTATTGGTACACACAAACAAAAACTATTTAAAAAGTTTAATACCCAGAATAGCTAAATTTTTAAAAACCGAATTGCATTTAAAATTACACCCTAAAAAGATTTATTTACAACATTATAGCAAGGGTGTAAGTTATATTGGAGGTTTTATAAAACCCAATAGAAATTATGTTAGTAAGCGCACCAAAGGTAATTTTTATGAAGCCATACATAAACAAAATAAACTAATAGAAAATATAACAAATCCAGGTAAAGCAGAAAAGCTATTGTTTTTAAGTAGTATGAATTCTTACTTAGGTATGTTAAAACATTTTAAATCTTATAAGCTACGCAATTTATATATCTCAACAGGGTTGTCTAAAAAATGGTTTATTTATTTTACAATGAACACTAATTTTACAAAGTTTTCTAAAATCAAAACACCAAAAAAATTACCATTGAGTCCTGTTGAAATTATGAAAGAAAACGAAACAGATGTATAGGTTAAAAATAAAATGATACCGTAAAATAAATACCATTTATTTGAGCAGGACGGTTGCTGTGTAATCGGTTTTTTTCGTTGAGAAGTTACTTTGTATTTATTTTTTCCAAGTTCCCCCATAAACATACAACGGATTATCTTTTTTAACGTCTACAAGACACTCTTTACAGACAAACACCCATTTTTTGGGTTTTTCATATTGTACTCGGTACATCGTAGAAAAATCTACTTTACAAACTTCACAATGTTTAATTCGTTGTTTCATACTTTATATAGGTAACCAGTAACTTAATTTTTAGAGTGTAATATAATCAGTTTAAAGATCTCTTTATACTCCTCCCGAGCAACCTTTGGAGCAACTCTAAAAACTAAAAAACCCGAACAAATTTGTTCGGGTTTTTGTAGTGGTACCTCCAGGAATCGAACCAGGGACACAAGGATTTTCAGTCCTTTGCTCTACCAACTGAGCTAAGGTACCATCGCCTTAGCGGATGCAAATATAAAATGTTTTTTCACATCTCCTATATAAAAAGTAAAAAAATGTATTGTATTTTTGAAATTAATTAAAACGATAAAATGAATCTTATTATTGATATTGGTAACACAAGGGTTAAAGCTGCTGTTTTTAAGAAAGATACATTACAAGACCTTTTTATTTTTAAGAAAAGCAAAATAATTTCAGAAATTATAAAAATAACAAAAAGCTATAAAATTGAGGCGGCAATGCTATCTAGTGTTTCAAAAATTCCAGACAAAAATCTAGAAAAGCTAAAAGAGTTAATTCCTACTTCAGTTGTTTCAGATGAATTAAAGACTCCGTTTAAAAATTTATATAGTACGCCTAAAACTTTGGGTGTAGATCGCATAGCCTTAGTTTTTGGAGCTGTAGCAAAATATCCATTACATAATGTATTGGTTATTGATGCAGGTACTTGCATTACTTTTGATTTTGTAAATAAAGAACATCAATATTTAGGAGGCGCAATTTCACCGGGTATAGCAATGAGGTATAAAGCTTTAAATAAATTTACAGCAAACCTGCCTCTTTTAAAAGCAGAGATTCCACTTAATTTTGTTGGAGATAGTACAAAACAGAGCATTAATTCTGGAGTTGTAAATGGAGTGGTACAGGAAATAGATGGGGTTATTCAGCAGTACAAAAACAAATATTGTGATTTAACAGTTGTTTTAACAGGAGGAGATACAAATTTCTTGTCAAAACAATTAAAAAGTAGCATATTTGCCAATCAAAATTTTCTCCTTGAAGGATTAAATGAAATATTGATTTTTAATAAAGACGAATGATTAAAAATATAATAGTAAGTGTTTTGTTACTTACTTCTATTATTGTAATGGGGCAGAGAACAACTTCTTCTCCATATTCTTTTTTTGGTATTGGAGACGAGTTTAGTAAAACAACAGTAGAACAAAGTGCAATGGGAGGTATTGGAGTTGCATATAGTCATTACAAATATTTAAACTTTTCAAATCCAGCCGCTTTTGCAAATTTGAGATACAGCACGTATTCTTTAGGGATGCTAAATACTGATTTAACTGTAAAAACTGCAGATACAAAACAAAGCAGTAGTGCAACGGCTTTATCTTATGTAGCTTTGGCCTTTCCAATTGGAGATACTGCTGGCTTTTCTTTTGGAATGCAGCCTATTACATCTGTAGGATATTCTTTAATTAATAGCTCTTTGGATGATGATGGTAATACTACAGAAATTTCTCTATTTGAAGGAACGGGCGGAGTAAGCAGATTTTACGGAAGTTTTGGTGTAAAGCTTTTTAAAGGTTTTGCTTTAGGTGTTGAGGGTGATTTTAGTTTTGGAAATGTAGAAAATAGTATCACAAACCAAATTGCAAATGTTTCACTAGCAACAAAATATAAAGAGACTATTGCGCTAAGAGGTGGCTCTGTAAAGTTTGGTGCATTGTATGATTACAAACTTAAAGATAAATTAAACCTTACCGTTGGTGCTGTAGTTAAATTGGGTAACGATTTAAGTGCAGAAGGTGAAAATCTTACGTACAGCCTTGTATTAGGTCCTAATGGTGGAGAAAGTGTACGAGATACGCTAGTGAACCAAAATGGAGATAAAATTATTGATATTGATGGAGATTATAATTTACCAATTAAAACTTCTTTTGGTGTTGGTTTAGGAGAGGTGGATAAATGGTATGCAGGAGTTGAATATGAAAGTCAAGATGCTATTTCACCTGAAGGATTGCTTGAAAGCAGTAATGGTGCCTACAAGTATGGGAAGTCAGATAAAATATCTTTAGGAGGATTTTACTTGCCAAAGGCAAACTCAATTTCAAGTTATTGGAATAGAATTACGTATAGAGCTGGTTTTAGATATAGTAATACAGGTTTGTTGGTAAATGGTTCAACCAATGATACAAATTTTACTGAAATTAAAGACTTTGGCATATCTTTTGGGGTAGGTTTACCCTTAAAACAGCTATCTACTGTAAACATGGGATTTGAATTTGGTAAAAGAGGTACTACAGATAATAATTTAATTGAAGAGGATTATTTTAAATTTAGATTAAGTTTATCTTTGTCTGAAAAATGGTTCGTTAAAAGAAGAATAGATTAACAAAAACGATTAGAATGAAGAAAATTATGTTTTTATTAGCAGTATGCACATTTTTTGTTACTGCAAAAACCAATGCGCAGGAGGATGCAAATAGAGAGTGTCAAATTAAATATAATCTTTTTAAAGGAGATTATAAATCAAAAAAGTATGATGACGCTTTTACAAACTGGACGTATTTATTAGATAATTGTAAAGATTTATCTGTAAATATCTATAAGTATGGTTCAAAATTAGCACAAGATGTAAAGAAAGATCCAGCGTTAGCTAAAAGAGTATATGAGCAAAGACTAGAGTTCTTTCCCAAACACCACGATACCAAAAATAATATTGCAAAAGCACATAGTGATTATGCAACTTATTTAGCAAAGAATAAATTGGCATCTGATGTTGAAATTTTTAATATTTTAGAATTAGCATACAAAATATCTCCAAAGGATATGAGCGTTAAAAATATCTATAAATATTTTCAGGGAATTACAGATAAATATAAAGAGACTGAACCTCAAAAGGTTTTCGATACTTATGATGATGTTATTGAATCTGTAGGAGAAAAGTTAGATGATTATACAAAAAAGATTAATGAATTAACAAAAGATTCTACAAGAGTGCTGGATGCAAAAGAAAAAAGGAGGTTAAGAGCTTACAATATCAATTCGAAAGCTTTAGGACAAATTGAAGGCGGTTTGGATAAAATGATTATTGATTTAGCTACTTGTGAAAATTTGATACCTCTTTACAAAAGAGATTTTGAAGCAAACAGAACAAACGAAACTTGGTTAAAAAGAGCGGTGTCTAGAATGTTTTATAAAGGATGTCAATCAGATCCATTATATGCAGATTTGGCAAAAGCTTACGCAGAAGCTTCACCATCACCAGAAGCATATGCATTTTATGCAAATGTTTTGGAAGATAATGGAGATACTTCTGGTGCTGCAGCAATGAGACAAAAATCTTTTGATTTAGAGACAGATCCAATCAAAAAGGCAAGATATAAATTAAAGTTTGCTGAAGCTGCAAAATCTAGAGGGCAACTGGCAAAGGCTAGAAGCCTAGCAAGAGAGGCATTAAGCTTTAATAGAAATTTTGGTAAAGCATACCTATTAATTGGTAGATTGTACCAATCTAGTGTAAACAAATGTGGTTCTAGTGAGTTTGAGAAAAGAATGGTTTACGCTGCTGCCTTAAGGCAAGCTAAAAAGGCGTCTGCGGTAGATCCTAGTATTTCATCTTTGGCAAGAAGATATATTGCAACATACAAAGGTAATTTACCAAGTAAAAAAGTAATTTTTAATGAAGCTGTAAAAATAGGAGATTCTTACACCATTAAATGTTGGATTGGAGAAACTGTAAAAGTTGCTTCTAGCGACTAAGAAATGAGAAATATTTTAAAAATACTTATAAAAAGTACTACTGTTTTTTCAATAACGGTAGTACTTTTTTCTTGCTCTAACAACTCTCAGAAAGCGAGAGATTTTCTAAAAGATAAAAACCTACCCGTTGGTAAATCTCGTGATGCTTTTCATATATATAAGGATTCCGGAAGAATTACTTCTAAATTAGAAACATCATTAATGTTAGATTTTAGTAATAGAACAGAGCATCCTTACAACGAGTTTCCCGCGGGAATTAAGATTATTAATTTTGAAAATAAAGGATTAGATTCAGTCACAATTACAGGAGATTATGCATTATCTTATGCAAAAACTTCAATTTCAGAAATTAAAGGTAATGTTGTTGTGGTTAATCATACAGATTTATCTAGGTTAGAAACAGAAGAGTTATTTTGGGATCAAAAAACGAATTACTTTGTCTCGGAAACTGCTTTTTCGTTAATGAAACAAAATGATACCATTTATGGTATTGGTTTTGAGTCTAAAGACGATTTAACCAAACATTTGGCTAAAAAGACAACAGGAAAATTAGAAACTTCAGAAGAATAAATTATGAATAAAATTTGGAAATTTTTTCAATACGGATATTTAATTATTGCAGCGTTCTTTTTGTATGATACTATAATAAATATTTCAAAAAACAGTGAACGGGCAATTTTTTCATTTGTTTTTTTTATTTTTATCGTAGTAGTATTTTTCTTTAAAAGACATTTTAGGAAAAAAATTCAACAAAGGAATAGTCAAAATAAATAAATTTTTAGAATCTAAATGGAGATTGAACTAATTATTATTGTTGTATCAATCTTACTATCTGCGTTTTTTTCGGGTATGGAAATTGCATTTGTATCTGCTAATAAAATGCATATTGAATTAGAGAAAAAAAGAGAAGGTTTTATTCCTAAAATACTTACTAAAATCACTTATAAATCATCAAAATTTATTACTACTATGTTAGTAGGTAATAATATTTCTTTAGTGGTTTATAGTTATTATATGGGTAAATTTTTAATTAGATTTATACCTGCTCAGTCATTTAATGAGTTTTCTATATTGCTTTTTCAAACTGTTATTTCTACGGTTGTTATTTTAGTAACTGCAGAGTTTTTACCTAAAACAATATTTAGAATTTATGCCAATGAAGTTTTAAAAATATTTGCACTTCCCGCCTATATTTTTTACTATATTTTTCATTTTTTTTCAGAATTTATAACATTAATTTCAGATTTCTTTTTGAGAGTATTTTTTAAAACGGATGCAGACGAAGAACAAACAGAATTTAGCAAAGAAGAGCTAGGTAATTATATCAATGAACAATTAGAAACGGGAAATGATAATGATGTGCTTGATTCAGAAATTCAAATTTTTCAAAACGCTTTAGATTTTCACAATGTAAAAGCAAGAGAAATAATGGTTCCTCGTACTGAAATTGTTTCCACAGAAATTCATGAAAACGTTATTAATTTAAAGAAAACATTTATAGAAACAGGGTTTTCTAAAATTCTAGTTCATAAAACATCTTTAGACGATGTTTTGGGTTATGTAAATGCATTTGAATTATTTAAAAAACCTAAAACTATAAAATCAATTTTATTGCCAATAGAAATTGTTCCAGAATCCATGATGATTAATGATGTTTTAAATACATTAATGAAAAAACGAAAAAGCGTTGCTGTTGTTGTGGATGAATATGGAGGAACATCAGGAATGATTACAATTGAAGATATTGTGGAAGAGTTGTTTGGAGAGATTGAAGATGAACACGATACTCAAGAATTTATAGAGAATAAAATTAGCGATTCAGAATTCCATTTTTCTGCAAGAATAGAAGTTGATTATCTCAATGAAACCTATAATTTAGATATTCCAAAATCTGAAGCTTATGAGACCTTAGGTGGTTTTATTATTGAGCATACAGAAAATATTCCTGAAGAAAAAGAATCTATAGAAATTGAGGGTTTTACTATCAAAATCATTAAAATGAGTGGAGCCAAAATAGAAGAAGTATCCTTTAAAATTTCAAAGGAACTAGATTAACTTTTTACAGAGTGATTGATCTTAAGAAATCTGCATCTATTTGCTTTCTAATAAGTGTAAAATGGTTTGCAGATTTAAAAGCAAAAATCGTATATTCGCCCACTGAAATTAAATTAATGTAGTATGGCAGTTTTATCGAAAATTAGAGAACGCTCAATGTTCTTAATTATCATTATTGGTTTAGCACTTTTTGCTTTTGTATTAGATCCTTCAACTTTGGGAGACTTTTTCAATTCGAGTAAAGTAAATGAAATAGGAGAAGTAGATGGTGAAACAATTTCAAGACAAGAATTTGCGAATGAATTGGAAGCTTATAAGCAACAATCAGGAGGCAGAGTTTCTGAAATGCAAGCTGCAAAAACGGTTTGGGATAATATAGTGAGGAAAAAAATATATTCTAATCAATTAAGTGAAGCAGGCATTACTATTGGGGAGGCTGACGTTTGGAATGAAATTGTAAGTGCTCAGTTTGTACAAAGCAATCCTCAATATCAAAATGAAGCAGGTTTATTTGATGAATCTAAGTTCAAGCAATTCCTAGCAAACGAAAAAGAGAATAAAACTCAATTGTGGTCTCAGTGGTCTAATTATATGACACAAATTAGAGACAACTCTGAAAGAAATACTTATAACAATTTAGTAACTGCAGGACTTGGTGCTTCTTTAAAAGAAGGAGAACTAGAATACATGATAGATAATGTAAAATTGAATGCTCAATTCGTTTATGTGCCTTACTCATCTATTGCAGATAGCTTAGTTAAAATTAAAAAGTCTGAAGTAGAAGCATACATTAAAAATAATTCGGAAGAGTTTAAAGTTGATGCCACTAGAGATTTGTCTTATGTAAAGTTTGATATTATTGCAACTCCAGAAGACGAACAGGCTATTAAAAATGATGTAGCTACTTTAATAGAAGATTTTAAAACAGCTAACGATGATGCAGTGTTTTTATCCGAAAATGATTCAGATTCTGCCTTAAATACAAATTTCCAATATAAAAGCTCAGTAAATCAAGAAATTGCTGAAATGTTATTTGAAGGAAACAAAGGAGATGTAGTTGGGCCATATAAAGACAAGGGTTTCTTTAAGTTTTCAAAGGTAACAGAAGTGGCTGAAATGCCAGATTCAGCAAGAGCTAGCCATATTTTAATTCCATTTTTAGGAGCTCAAAGAGCTGCTCCAGAAGTAACAAGAACTGAAGATGAAGCCAAAAAATTAGCAGATAGTTTATACAATGTTGTTAAAAAAAGAAGAAATAAATTTAATGATTTAGCTAAAGAATTTTCAACAGATACAGGTTCAGGAGCAAAAGGAGGAGATTTAGATTGGTTTAATTACAGTAGAATGACTCCAGCTTTTAGAGATTTTGTATTTGAAGGGAATAAAGGAGATATCGATGTGGTAAAAACTCCTTTTGGATTTCATGTTATTAAAATTGATGACTTAAAAAATACTCAGAAAGTTTTAAAACTAGCAACTTATAGTAGAAAAATTGTTGCATCTGAAGCTACAGAAAATGATGTTTTCAGAAAGTCAGAAGAATTTGCTTTAGCAGTATCCAAAGCAGGAAATATTGCAGAAATAGCAAAAGAAAATAATTACCAAGCAAAACCAGCTATTGGTTTAAAAGTATTGGATGAGAATGTTCCTGGATTGGGTAATCAAAGACAAATTGTTAGCTGGGCATATAATAGAGATACAGAAGTAGGTAGTTTTAAACGTTTTGATTTAGAAAGTAGTCATGTTGTTGCTTATTTATTAAATTCAGCTTCAAAAGGTTTAATGTCCGTTGAAAGAGCAACAAGCAGAGTAAGGCCAATTTTGGTAAACGAAAAAAAGGCAGCAATGCTTAAAGGAAAGTTAGAAGGATCAGATTTGCAAGAAATTGCTAAATCAAATAATACAAATCTTAGAAATGCGAATGGAGTTACATTAAAAAGTCCAACTTTGTCTGGAGTTGGAGTAGAGCCAAAAGTAGTTGGGGCGATGTATAATGCAGAATTAAATACGATTTACAATTCCATAGAAGGTAATAGAGGGGTATATGCTTTTAAAGTTACTAAGAAAGAACTGCCAACGGCATTGCCAAATTACGATTCAAATAGAAAAAGAATTTCTGAAACTAGAAAAAGACAAACTTTTAAAGTATATGAGGCTATCAAGAAAGCTTCTGAAATAGAAGACAATAGAGTTAATATGTACTCTAACTAAAAACAATCTTTTACTATTAAGATTTAAATCCATTCATTTTTTGAATGGATTTTTTTATTAATTATTTTTTGTTCAAAATTGTTTTCTAATAGAATTTTATAATTGAATACTTCAAATGTTGCTTTTGGAAGATTTTCTGTCTTGTCCTAAAATAGTGTTACGCCAAAACATTATATAAT
>ENA-OSET01005458-OSET01005458.1-sediment-metagenome-genome-assembly--contig:-NODE-5458-length-10719-cov-2.595377_pt1 | contig 10719 bp, 8 predicted proteins | sample MGYA00237882_ERZ534229 | MGnify/ENA primary metagenome ERZ534229 (study PRJEB26408, sample SAMN06266212) | sediment metagenome | isolation source: Hudson Canyon methane seep mesocosm | place: USA:Hudson...
TGGCGCGATCACTGGCCTGGTAGATGTAACCGGCATTACTGTAACCGAAGAAACTGGCGCCTTGAGCGCGTCTGTTGAGAGCCAAGTTACGGTACAAGAGCTAGAAACCTTACAAATGAAATATGATGATACCAACACCTATCAGAGTGGTTGGACGAAGGATCTACAAATATCTGGTTCTGAAAGTGCGGGTTATTGGGGGTCACGAACTATGGGGTCGAGCGTTATTCTCGGTGGCTTCCTTTTTCAGAATACCAATGCGCCATCTAACGAGTCGTGCACTGTGGTTGGGGCATCCCAGTTACATGCTTTGCGCTATACCACAGGTACCGCGTGGCATAAACACGTACTTGGTGGTGACCCCGATGTGGATGTCACCAATGATGAGGTACTTGATGTGGTGGATATTGGTAATACGCCATCGTCTACTCCCTCTGCTCACTTAGGTGATAGTCGCGATGGTGGTGAAGCGACCTTGCTAAATATGAATTCTGATAAATCGAGCACCAGCACTGAAGCTGAAAACTTAGAAGGTATCTTTAGTAAAGAAACGGGATGGCGAGAGCTGTAGATTTGTGCAACTAAGTTAGTGTTAAGCTAGTTCAAGCTATCATTTATGAGTACCTGAACTAGTTATTATCGCCTAAAGAGTGACATTAAGGATGAGAATACGAATGAGCATGAAAAAAATAATGAAACGTCAGCAAGGTTTTACCTTGATAGAGCTCGTGATTGCGATTGCGATTATCGGAATATTGGTGGCATTTGCATTACCGGCTTACCAAGAACAAACCTTGAAAGCACGCCGCAGTGATGGGCAGGCCTTTCTGATGCAATTGCAAGCGAGTATGGAGCGTTTTATTTTCGATAATAATGCCTATCCAAATGGCTTGTCGGCATTGCCAGGACGTGCTTCGGACACACTTGGTTCGCCTGAAGAATTTTATACGGTAAGTATGATCATCGGTGGTGGCTGCGCAATTGAAACTTGTTTCCTATTACGCGCTGTGCCGCAAGGAGCCCAAGTTACTGACGGCAATCTCGAGCTGCATTCCAATGGCACTAAAGTCGGCAATTGGTAGTGTATAGCCTAAGGCTCAGTCGTTTCGGACGCCGGTTCAAACCGCATAGCAGCAAATAATACTCTTGATCCGCTGTTCATTGTTTAGGAACAGTCAATATTTACCCGACTTCCCGTTTCCTTTATGCCATCACCATTGCTATCTCTTCCTGACCTTACCCGTCCCTGAAAACTGATAATCAGGCTCTCTGCGAGATGAACATCGCTGTTTTGAGGGCAGTAAGTGAAGCTCCCTACTGTCCCGCGCGGCATTCCTCGTGAATTGAATTGAACTTTGTTTCGTAGCGAACGCCAACGTAAGCGACCCGACCTTATAAATGGTGTTTGGTATCGGTGTACGATGTCGTCGCCATCTACTTCGCTATTAATATTTTGATCCGAAAACATTAATACTCCGTCTTCCCAAGGGCTATTCGCGCACTCTATCCCGTCTTCGCTTGGACAGAGGGTTACTGTGGTATTGTGGTTAACTGCTTGGCTTCGAGCATAGCGAACCAGTCCAGATACTTGATTGATCGATGCACTGGAGACACTTCCAAAATAGAGAGTTTGCAGTGACGGGACTGCAACCGTTGCAACTATCGAGATAATGGCAAGGACTATTAATAGTTCGATAACGGTGAAACCACCATGGCCGAATGTGTTGTGTGTTTTCATGATTATCAATCCTTTGATATCCACCCTGAATCTACGGATTCAGGTTATGTGAAGTAAATTCCTTTTACTTCGGTTATTCTTCGCGGATAGTGTAAATGAATCAGTTAACCAGTCGTGATTTATCAGAGGTACTCGTTTGAAAGTAATCATAGTGGGTGGCGGTGTCATGGGAATGATGCAGGCTCGGGAATTGATGCAAAAAGGTATTGATGTCGACCTTATTGATAAAGGTGCCTGTGGCTCAGAAGCTAGCTGGGCGGGTGGTGGTATTGTTTCACCCTTATATCCCTGGCGTTATTCCGATCCCATCACGGCCTTAGCGGCGTGGTCTCAGGCTTATTATCCCAACTTGATTCAAACCATTGAGGCTGAAAGCGATATTGATCCGCAGCTTACGCGCCACGGACTCTTGATGTTAGACGTGGACGACAAAGAAAAAGCGCTGGACTGGTCTCGTGACTCATCAAATTGCGAGCCGAATTGGCTAAGTGTCGTTGAAAAAAGTGTCCTATATGATTTGGAACCGAACTTGCGAGAAGGTTATCAGTCGGGCCTGTGGATGCCTCAAGTGTGTAGTGTTAGAAACCCTCGTTTACTTAAAGCATTGTACAAAATTCTGGCGCAAGAACCTCGTGTGACCATTCATGAAGAGTCTGCCGTGGCGGAACTAGTCAAACGTGGGGATAAGGTTGTTGGCGTAAAAACGGTTCATGGAGAGGAAATTCTTGCGGACAAAACGCTCATTTGTTCGGGTGCCTGGAGCAAGGCTTTAACGGGCTCTGCAGCTATTGATATTGCGCCCGTTAAAGGTCAGATGATTTTGTTCAAAGCCCAGCCGGGCATGGTAAATCGAATCGTTCTGAGTGGCGGGCAATACGTGATCCCTCGGCGTGATGGCAGTGTCGTAGCGGGCAGTACCTTGGAATACACTGACTTTGATAAACATACAACGGCTCAAGCAAAAGATTCACTGGCTGATATGGCGATTAACTTATTTCCAGACTTGGCAAACTGTACCATTAGTAATCATTGGGCCGGACTTAGGCCCGGTTCACCGGCAGGGCTGCCTTATATTGGCGCGGTGCCTGATGTTGAAAATCTGTACATCAATGCGGGACATTTTAGAAATGGCTTGGTCTTGGCACCGGCTTCAGTTCGCTTAATGACATCAATACTCTGCGAGGAACCAGCGATAATAGATGCCAGTCCTTATGCGCCGAAATTACTCAATGAAGTGGGCGCCTAAACGCGCTTATTTAGTCCATATCGAGTTTTTTGAGGCGATAGCGCAAGGCACGAAAGCTGATTCCTAATTTTTTTGCAGCGGCAGTACGGTTCCATTTAGTTTCGTTCAATGCCGCTTCTATTTCTTTACGTTCGATACCTTCCAAATAGTCTTCTAAGCTTTGTTTCGAAGAGCGTGGCTGGCGTGAATCTCGTGATTGGGGCTCATTCTGTCGATCGATAGTTGATGTTGACGTTTCTCCTACACCACGGCTATCAATGGGTGATAAGTTCGTCTCTTCTTGTCCTTGCTTTTCGTTTCTTGAGTCTAGCTGTAAGTCGTGCACTTGAATAAGGTCATTTTCACAGAGCGTAAAGGCGCGCTCGATGATATTCTCTAATTCACGGACATTGCCTGGGAAGGCATAATCCATTAAAGCATCCAGAGCGCTGTTATCAATAGCAGCATTGTCGATATTACACTCGTGCGCGATATCGGTTAAAAAGCGCTGCGCGAGTAATTTTATATCTTGTGGCCGCTCCCTTAAGCTAGGGACTTCCAATTTTATAACGTTGATACGATAGAACAGATCTTGCCTAAACAGGCCGTCGTCAACGAGTTGTTGCAGGTCTTTATGTGTCGCACTAAGGATGCGGACATCGACTTGCTCTTCCTGTTGTGCTCCGACTGCCCGAATCGCTTTTTCTTGAATAGCTCGCAGTAGCTTGACCTGCATCGCCAGTGGCAAATCTGCCACCTCATCCAAAAATAGCGTGCCGCCGTCGGCCACTTTAAATAGCCCAACCTTATCTTCGTGTGCGCCGCTAAAACTGCCTTTTTTGTGGCCAAAAAACTCACTTTCCATTAACTCACTAGGAATAGCACCGCAGTTAACAGGTACGAATGGGGCTGCTGCGCGCGAGCCTTTTTGGTGAATGGTACGAGCAACCAGCTCTTTTCCACTTCCTGATTCACCTGATATATAAACCGGCGCTTGGCTGCGTGCGAGTTTAGCCGCTTGTTTGATGAGTGTTTGAATTGCTAGAGTGTTCCCGAGCAATAATTCCTCGTCATTTATTTCTAAGGGAGTACTTTCTGCATCAAGGGCGCCTTCAGATAGCTTAAGCGCGCTGCTAACGATGCCCCTGAGTTGATTCAAATCAACAGGTTTTGATATGAAGTCAAAGGCACCAGCTTTGAGTGCATTAATTGCCGTTTCTACACTGCCGTAAGCGGTAATCATAGCGACGGGAGTATTCGGAAAATTTTGTTGGATATAGCCCACTAAATCTATGCCATTGCCATCAGGTAGATTCATATCTGTCAGGCAGATATGAAACGCCTGCTCCGCTAGCTTTTCTTTTGCTTGGGTAATGGATTCTGCGCTCGAGGTATCGATACCCATGCGCATTAGAGTAATTTCTAATAGCTCGCGAATATCGGGTTCGTCATCGATAATGAGTGCTTGGTGCTTAGTCATGGGTATGAGTGCTGTCCTTTACGGGTCTTTTGCTTGAAGTCTGGGTCTGAGTTAAGAGTCAGATGACCCGTTTTGGGTGCGCAAACTTTATTCTAAAGCATGCGCCACCAGAGTGGTCATCAATATAGTCTAGCTGTGCTTGGTTAGCTTCGCATATCTCTTTTGATAGATATAAACCCAATCCGGTTCCTTGCGTCTCTGTGGTAAAAAAAGGTTCAAATAAGTGCGGTAGATTCTCTTCGGGGACACCATCGCCTTCATCAATGACATCAATGAAGGCTTGTTCGCCTTTTAAGGTTTGATCTGTTCGGATTTTTAGAGTCGATGCTTTATTTTTTTTCTCGGCATGGCGAATGCCATTGTCCATCAAGTTGACCAAGACTTGTTCAATCTGGTCCGGATCAAATCGCGCTAAAACTTCCGTATGGTTAATTTCCAGCGCTATTTTGGTATCGCCTTTTTGATGCTGCTTGTATTCTGAAATGATGTCTTCTAACCAGCGTACTAGTTTGACTTCTTGGGTTTCGGGTTCGTCCCTGCGACTTAGATTAAGCGTATTTTCAATAATCAAATTGACGCGTTTGCAATGGCGTTGAATGATATCCGTCATTTTTCGATCGGCGGGTTCCAAGTGTTCTGATTCTGCCAGCAGTTGTGTTGCATGGCTGATGGCCCCAAGGGGGTTTCTTACTTCGTGGGCGATACTGGCGGTTAGCCGACCTAGCGACGCTAGCTTTAATTGCTGTGCTTGTTGCGTCATACGTCGGGTGTCATCGATAAAAATAAGCGTTTCGGTACCGGTGTCTTTATTTAAACGAGAAAAATTCGCCTGAACCATCGGAGAATCTTCGCTGGCCCGGAAAGGTGTCGTTCGAAATGCTGGATTATTTTTCCACAGTGTAATGCGATCCCGCAGAAAGCCGGGTAAGGCATCTCCCTGGGTTAGGGTAATAAGGTCGAGACAGGCATTATTAAGCATTTTGATATTGAAATGTTCGTCGCAAACGATGATACCCGTTCGCATGCTTTGAATGATTTGGTGATTAAGTTTTTCAAGTTCCAGAATGTCTTGTTTCTGTTGTAGCGCAAGCGATTCACTTTGATCAATTCTCCGCGTTAAATTCTGAACAATAAAGGCCGTGGCAAAGTAGATACTGCCTAATAAGCCCGCGCGTGCAATATCACTGACAGCACTAAATGAGACCAAAAAGCGTTCGATTTCCAGGCTGATGGATAACAGACTCGCGAAAGCCGCGAATGAAAGCCCGATGTTCCCTCGAATCATAATGTTTGCAGTGGCGACCGAGATGATGAGTAGGTTGCTTAGTCCTCCAGTAATGCCATTGCCGTAGTAAAACAAAACATGTAGCACCAGAATATCGAGTGTTGCTGAAGAAAAAACTTGTTTAGGAGAGACTGCCCGGCTAATTCGAAAAACGACGAGTAATGCAATATTAATGAGCAGGTAGCCAAGAGCAACGAGCTGAAAGCTATTGGCGTCACGGTATTCGGCGAGCAAGCTTTGTTGAGAAAAGGTCATGCCAAAAAGAAGAATGCCGATGACCGTTCGGTAAAGGTTGTAATAGCCGAATAAGGTGGGGGTTTGAGGTGATGTTTCCAAAAGCTAACCTATCAAAGCAATAAAAAGTGTGAAACGTTTCTTTTAGTATAATCAAGCTCTTGAAAAGTGTTACTGAAACACTCTTTTCATTGCAAGGTAATTAGAGGTAAAGGAATTAGCTTAGCATTAACCAAACGCCTACACATGCCAGTAATGTTCCTGAACCACGATTGAGTGTTCGTTGGTGTTTGGGGTCTTTTAGGTAATGTGCGAGAGCTCGCCCGCCAGAAGCATAGATGAGCAGGCAGCAAAACTCCAGACTTAGAATAAGTGCTGTAAAAACTATAAGCTGACCTGCCAGAGCCTTGTCGGGATCGAGAAAAGGAGGTAATAAGGCGATAAAAAATGCCCAGCCTTTCGGGTTGGCTATCGCCGTTGTGAAGCCTTGGGTAATTAAACTACGTCTGCTGAAACGCATGGTTGCTGCGCTATCAGTTGTTAGCGCAAGATTGCCTTTTGATAGCCACATTTGATACCCAAGATATACTAAATAGCAACCGCCCCCGTACCTTAAAATATCGAATAACCATGGATTGGCAAGCAGTAATGTCGCGACCCCAACTGCTGATAAGATAACGACAGTACCGACACCGACGAGTTCGCCTAACATCATCCATAAGGTTTTAGCGAGACCAAATCTCAAGCCTAAAGTGAGCGCCAGTGTCATGCACATTCCCGGTGTGATGGACACGAAAAAGAAGGTGGGAATAAATATAGATAGAATACTTACTGACGGTAGTGTCAAATTGATCGGCTCCATGTATTACAGTTGGCATCGATGTGCTATTTGCTAGACGGTGCGTTAGGTAGGCAGCTATTGGTTGCAAACGATTTTGTTCTTTTGAGGTTGAGATGTCTAGTTGGCTCGAAAATAATGACGTAGCAAAACGTGTGAAAGTGTTTATCACAGAGGTCTTTCGTGCGTATTGGGTGTTACTCAAAATTATGCTGCCAGCATTGGTGGTGGTTCGGTTACTTGAACAAGCTGGTGCCACGGATTGGCTGGCCTATGGCTTATCGCCACTTATGTCGTCTATGGGGCTACCGAGTGAATTAGGTTTAGTCTGGGCGACGGCCGTTCTCACCAACATTTATACTGCGATGGTGGTCTTTTACGATGTTGCAGGTTCGCAAACTTATTCAATCGCCGAGGTCAGTACCTTGGGTGTACTCATTTTGGTGTCGCACGCGCTACCGATTGAAGGTGCAGTGGCTAAGCTTTTAGGTGTGAGCTGGCGATTTACGATATTACTTCGAATTGTTAGCGCCTATCTTCTTGGCTTGATGACTTTTTGGACGTACCAAATATTACAAGGTGGCGGTGAGCCCGCATTAATGTTGTGGCAGCCAGCGACCACCCTCGAAAATACTGAAGTGTCATGGTTGGATTGGGGGTTAGAGCAGCTACAGGTACTGGCGTCAGTATTGGTGATTTTGGCAAGTTTAATGGCGCTGTTACGATTATTGCGCTGGCTTGGTGTTGAGGCTTTACTGGGAACCTTATTGAAGCCGCTGATGAAGCTGATGACGGTGAATCAAAGTTCAGCCAATGTCACGATTGTCGGTCTGTTGTTGGGGCTGAGTTTTGGTGCGGGCTTACTTATAGATGAGTCGCGTTCTGGCAGAATCAGCAAACGTGATATGAAAATTGTGGCATGTTTTCTGGGGCTGTGTCATAGCGTAATCGAGGATACGCTACTTATTCTCTTGCTGGGAGCGAGTGTCGTGCCTATTCTTATTGGGCGAACGATTTTTGCCTGTGTGGTGATTGCGATATTGGCCAGAAAGGTGTTTCCGGAAAATTTCGCTTCAGACAACAATACCTTAACTTGAGGTGGTGGGCGTTGACTCCGATACCTGATCCAAAGGTGTCGGAGTCTGCCAGCAAATAACCTGATCACGCCCAGCATTTTTAGCTTGATAGAGCGCTAAGTCTGCATGATGAACGACTTGCTCAGCTGCCGCGAAGCAGGAGCTATCAAGTTCTGAGACACCAAAACTCGCGGTGACATGGAGTTGTTTTTCACCTAATGAAAACGACATGTCGCGGATGTCTAAACGTAAGGTTTCAGCAATCTTCGCCGCGCGTTCAAGAGGCGTATCGAGCAGTAAGACAATGAATTCTTCACCCCCGAATCGTGCGGCAACATCACCGGAACGAGTGATGCGGTGCTTAAATGTCTGCGCAATTTTTTTCAGACACTCATCGCCGGCTTTGTGTCCATAGCTGTCGTTAATCGATTTAAAGTTATCGACATCGCAAAGAATGATGGAGAGTTGTCGTTGATGACGCACTGCGCGTTTAAATTCCGTGCTTAGTTGGTTTTGGAAGTGACCGCGATTGTAAATTTCCGTTAATGCGTCGGTGGTAGAAATGAATTCCAAACGTTTGTTTGCATCTTCCAGTTCCAATAAAGCTTGCTCTAAAGTTTGAGTACGCTCCGTCACTTTACGTTCCAGTTCTTGGTTGGCGTTTTCTTTGGTTTTTAGAAGCTGCTCTTGAGTGTGTCGTGCTAATTTCTCATTGTCCAGTGATGAGTCCTGAGCCCTTAGACGTAATTCTTTTTCTCTATTAATGCGGTTTGCGAGGGCGATGGACAGCAGGGCAACTAACATCATGACCCCGATTTGGCCTGCATTGTGGGTCCATGTATGTACGGCTATTACGCCAAACTTGGCAGCGACTAAGATAAAGACACCTCCGACAGCACATGTCCAGGCCAGGCAAAAATACTTGGCGTAGCGATCGCCTTTGTACCAAGCGTAATAGCCGAATGCTACAGACAGGGTGCCGGTAAGAATGGCCATGCCGCTGCCGACACGAAGAGTGAAACTGTAGGGGGCGATAAATGTAAGCAGCGTTAAAATCGCGCTAATAACTAAAATGGCAGACATAAGCCAATAACCGAAGCGATTGTATTTTTCTAGCCTAAGAAACGATAGGACAAACAAGGCTGTAGTTAAATTACACAAAGCAACGAATGTAGAGATGGCGTAAGAGTTCCAACTTAGCTTCTCCGGCCAAAGGTAAGCAAAGCCATAGCCTTCCAGGCAGACTTGAAACATTAAATAAGAAAAAGCAAAACTGACGTAATAGAGGTAACTTTTATCTCGAATAAAAAAATACAAAAACAAGTTATAGATCACCATAATGCCCACGATACCCATCCAGATTCCTTGCAATAGGTGGTCATTATCGGATGAGGCAGAAAAGGTTTCAGGTGTCCAGATGAATAGTAGCCCTTCGATGGTACCCGCAGACGAAATCCGCATCACCATATCGTTGTCGCCCGGCGCTAAGGTAAAAGGCATCACAAAATTTTGGTGTAAGATCGGACGTTCGGGAAAAGGACGTTGATCACCGACAAAGTGTTGTTCTTTTACTATTCCCTGACCAATACGATACAGCTTTACGTCGTCCAAAAACGGAATAGGCAACTCGATAAATACTTGTGTTTGTTTGGGGTTCAAGTTGCGAAGATTAAACCGAAACCAGTAAGCCGTGGAGGTAAAGCCAAAGTTGGGTGATTGGCGATCTATTTCTTTCCACGGCAGCGTGTCGGTTAATACTGTGTCAATGTTGAGTGTGTGTTCGGGGTCTTCCAAATAGAGCATTTGGGCACCCACATTTACGGGGAATGTAGTGTTTTGACCAATTGTTAGTGTGGGGAGCAATTTGCTATTTTTGAGAAGTAAGTCGTCAGCAAGAGGTGATGCGCGCTCATTTGATAGCGCGAAGGCACTGGAAAAGATTAAGAACATGAGAGCAATGCTAGTAAGCAAAGACACTGTATTTTTCACGGGGCTATTTCGACCTATTGATAGTGAACGTTGTTCAAGAGCTCCTTAATATATTGATTATAGATAAGCTTTCTATATTAGCTTTAAGAATTTGTTATTGGTTGTAAGTGTTTGTTCACAGCCGATTCATTCAAAAGTACGCTAATTTAAGTGGTAGTGATGTCAAGCGATACTGGGCAGTGATCTGACCCCATAATGTCATTCAATATATCGGCATGTTCTATTTGTGAACATAGGCGCTCTGAAGCCAAGAAATAATCGATACGCCAACCAACATTTTTGGCCCGTGCACCGGCGCGATAACTCCACCAGCTATATTTGACGGTCTCAGGGTTGGTGGCACGAAAAGTGTCAACAAGGTTGGCCGAAATATAACTATCTAAGCCGTCAATTTCCGCCTGCATATAGCCTGCGCTTTTATTGTAATTCGGCTTTGCGCGCGCTAAATCAATATCACGGTGAGCGACGTTTAAGTCGCCGCACACGACGATCGGTTTGATTTTCTCGAGTTCAACCAGGTAATTGAGAAAGTCTTTATCCCATTGCTGGCGATAACTCAGGCGTTTCAGCTCACTGCCTGAATTTGGGGTGTAGACGGTAACTAGGAAAAAGTCGCTAAACTCTGCAGCGATGACACGCCCTTCGTTGTCATGTTCTGCAATGCCCATATCGTATTGTACCGAAAGTGGCTCATTTCGAGTTAGAATCGCGGTACCTGAATAGCCTTTCTTCTCGGCTGAGTTGCTGTAGAGATGGAAACCTTCGAGCTCCGTCAGTGCTTCAATAACCTGGTCATCTTGGGCTTTGGTTTCCTGCAAGCACAAAACATCTGTTTCCATACTGGCGAGAGAGGC
>ENA-OSET01005459-OSET01005459.1-sediment-metagenome-genome-assembly--contig:-NODE-5459-length-10718-cov-94.006296_pt1 | contig 10718 bp, 10 predicted proteins | sample MGYA00237882_ERZ534229 | MGnify/ENA primary metagenome ERZ534229 (study PRJEB26408, sample SAMN06266212) | sediment metagenome | isolation source: Hudson Canyon methane seep mesocosm | place...
CATATCTATAAGACCTCATGTTGTTTTTAAAGCAGACTATACGAGTTACCAGCCTGAGTTTAAGTATTTTTAGGCTAGCCTGGATTAGCTGTTAGCATCACCCATTATCCCCTTCTATTTTTTTAGCAGTATACTACCAACTAACAGGTAATTACTGGAAGCTTTTTTGGTGCTATTCGTGATCTAGGAATAGTAACAACACTCTTATTATTTTTCAGCTTTTCATGGCTGTTTGGTGAGGATGAATAAAGAGGGCTAGGCGATAACTAGCTTTAATATTCTTGAGGATTACGAACAGGCAATATCTCTAGGATACTAATCGGCTTGTTGAGAAATTTAATGTAAAGCGATATTGGTTGTGGTTGCAGGTTTTTTTGTGATGTCTTTGTTCTTTCCATATATTAGCTGAAGTGCTTTTTTCTCAATATGTATTAGTTCCAATATACCTTCTTTAGAAAGTCCGCTTTCCGTTAGATGTGCTATCCCTGTTAAGCCAGTTAACTCTGAAAGTCGTCCAAAAATATCTTCTGAACGGGCAGTGTCTTTCGTATAACTCTCTAGTTCTAGTAGCTTTTGATTAGCTACATTTAATATGGTTTTTTCTAGGGTCATTTCTTTCATCCTTAAAAAGATTTTAGATTGAGTATGTGAATATATTAACATGGTTGAGATGATTTTTATTTTATCGTTATTTGAGGTGGGATTGGGTTTTTCAGCTGGGAAAAGTGGTCCGACTATTGGGGATTTAGATGGTTTGTAATTGAGGAATTACTTGTCTAACTTTTAAAAACCCCATGAGGCAAAGGTACGTTATCATCAGGCACTCGCTTGATAGCCTTTTTTAATTTTCTGTTGCGCAATCGTTTTCCGCGCTAAATTCGCTTCAGCTTCTGTCGCAAACCATTCTTTCCTCACGGTACCAGGCGAACCAATACGGCCCCATTCTTTTACCAGCGTCCAATCCTCAAATAAACTGGGGACGGCCCATAATTGATAAAAACGGTGTTTGTTTTCTAAGTCATCATGATATTCCAAGTAAATTCGATTCATAACTCATAATCATCATAGGTTTGCAGTACTTGTTCTTCGGTGATGCCTAAGTAGCGTAAGGTCGCGGCTTCACTGCTATGATTAAGTACCTTGGCAATCACCGCAACCGGTACGCCATCATCAAACATGGCTTTGCCGCGACTTTTACGCATCGAGTGGGTATTGATGTCGAGCCCGACCATTTTACCGACTTGTTTAAACACACGACTGACACTGATCCGACTAATCGGTTGATTGGTTGCTCGGTTACTGCGCACTTGAAATAAGTAGCGATCTTGTGGAAATTCGTTTTGGCGTTTTTTGATAACGCTTAAGGCACTGTCATTGAGTCTCAGGTGCTTTGCTTTACTGGTCTTTTGTTCGGTGAGTTGGATTTCGCGTTTGTCATAGTCAATTTGCGAATATTCCAGCGCGAGTAAATCACTGATGCGTAAACTCAGGTTACAGCCAATTTTCCAGATGTCAGCATACAGCGGGGGAAGCTTCTTCGACAGGTTAGAGTGAATGACAGCAATTTCATTTTTGTTGGCGGCGGAAACGACATTCAAAAGCGGGGTGTTTTTAAGTAACAGTGTGGCTGTTTGTAATAATACTGTTACTTAGGATAACACAGGCAGGGATAGTGCATTGATAAATAAGGGGATTCTAAGTAACAGAATACTCTTGTGTTACTTAGAGGGGGGGTAAAGAACTATGGAAGTAGTTTCCAGTGCCATCAGATTTCTACTAGGCTTATTCTTTTTTTTATTATAGCTTTTAACAGTTCAACTCTATCCTCTGAGTCAATTCCATCCTTTTGTGGAATCTTTTCCTCGTAAATAACTGTCCCTTTGTGATCACAAAATAACCAAGAACTATTTGTACACTTAACCTTAGTATTCTGTGATTTAATAACTAAAGAAGCACTATAATCCTCCAATGAACAAGTCTCTTTGAGGATTTCATCACGAACAACTTCATATAAAAAAGGGTCCCAATGTCTTCCATTTAATGTTGATGGTGTATTCATCATTATTATTTTATATTGATTTTCTTTTTTTCTTCCAGAATCATCATACCAATAATACCGTCCATTTTGACCTTCTCTCATCTTTGGATACTTTATGAAATAGTACTTCCAGTCTTTAGGAGCCTCACTGCTACCCAAGTAGGCCGATATTAAGTCATCAAGGTATTTATCGGTATTAGTCTGTGAACCAATTGAATCAAGCAGATTTAACAATGTGCTCTTGGTTCTATCAAAGTGTTTTCTTTGCTTGGATTCAGTAAATAATTCTCTCCAATTTTTATCAAGGCTATCACCAAACAGAAATCTCCAAGAATGGAGTTGAGAATAGTCTTGAATCGTCAATAATGCTCTACTGATTTTGATATAGTTTGGCTTATTCTGGAAAATAGAGTAGAAGGCCTTTACTCTTTGTTTAAGTTTTTCTGACTCATCCAACCCAATAACAGCGACACTACCTCTTAGTAGAAAATGGTCTTCTAATTCATTCAAGTTAGGTGTTAACTCACTTTTCTGTATTCGCCAATCTATTTTATTGATTTCTTGCTTCTTTTGGATCTCATTAAAGCTTAGGTTTTTAAGGTTTACTTGTTTTTCAAGCATTATAGTTTTGGTATCAACAAGAATTGCTTTCATTCTATCGTCACGAATTTCATCAGGTGAATTCATAACTAAATTTCGTATAATTCTAATTCGCTCCTTAAACTCATCCTGACTAATTTTTTCTTTGTTTATTAAGTATGTCAGAGTCCCATAGAGCAATATTGTATTGTTCAGTGTGAAATCTCTTCGCCTTCCTGACCACATCCCATATTTGATACAGCATTCATGAAACAAGTTGATACTATCAGAGTAAAGTACAACTTTACCTTCCTCATAAGAGTTACTTGAAAAAACATTATTAAAAAACTCTTTAATATCACCAATATCAATCCAGCAATCAAAAGCTTTAAATAGAAATTTAAGGTTTTCTTCAGCATTGATATTAGCTGTACTATAAACATTAAAAGCTAAATCAAAATCATTTTCGGTAATATCAATATCATTCTCAAAACAGAGTGCTTCTGTGACAAATCTAAAATACCTCATAAACTCATCATCAATGGAATTATCTTCACCACGATATTTCCAGAGCATATCCACCCAATTTCTATCGACTTTTTGTGTGAATTCTAGATAGAGTTCAGCTGAAACATTTTTAATAGTATCTTCAAATTCTGCTTTAAAATGTTCAAAATTGGTAAGAGGCTTACCCCTTGAGTTCATTTTTATATACAAGCTATCAGTGAGCCCCATATCCTCAAGAGGTAAGAAGTAAAAACTTATTAATGGGTCCTTAACTCTGGTTATTTTCCCCCATAAATCTGACTCATTTTTAAAAGTAGTGTGAATATCATTTAACACCACAAGCATTGAGCAAATAGTTGGATCGTGGTCCCACGAATACATATACCAACTCTGATCTTCTATCCAATCAGAAAGCTTGTCACCTGAAAATTCTGGTGTTGAGTTCATAATGTTTTCACAAAAATGAGTAGAACTAAACCGAGTTCGATAAGTAAAATTATCTAAAAATCTGTACTTATCTCTACTAATATTATCTTTCTTTGCAATGTACCAATGTAATAAAAATAGAGTTGTGAGTCTCTGTTGCCCATCTAACAATATCAATTTACCATCTGAAATATTTCCATATACAAAATCAAGTTTGGCAGGTTCATTGTTATCTGTTAGTGCACTATATAAAGCTGATAAAAACTGTTTTCGTATTCGGGTTACTTCATTAGATTCCCGTCCTTGTGCATAATCCCTTTGGATCATTGGTATTTCAATACAATCGATGACTTTATCATCTCTGATTTGTGGGTGAAAGATCTCATAAAATGTTATTTCTTTATTCATAACTTACTCCCCAGCATTGTTTTTTAGATAAGGCATCAAAAGTCCTTTTTTACCAACCATAGCTTCAATATAAGACCGTCTATCATCTTCCCCCCAAAACTGTAGTTGAGTATTATTAGAATTGCTGTAATACTTAAGAAAGACTCTTCGTGTACAAATTGGGATATACTCCCCATTTCTATCCATCTCCAAAATCTTATTTCGTTTAACATCGAAAGTGGAGTTATTAAGGGCTGCATTATTTTCAATACTGAGTAGAGCCATATTTGAAACTAAATCTATATAGCTACGATCTTCATTTTCAGAGAGTAATAAAGTAACCTTCGTGAATATGTCATCAAATAACACTTGAGAAATCTCTTCAAATTTTTCATCAATATCTCTAATGACTTCATTGATTCTATTTTGATAGTCATCATCTCCAGATAACTGTTTCAATGATGCTTTATGTAATGTTAGCCAAGCTTGTTGATCTGCTTGTTTATTCAGACCTTCAGAGTTTTGTGCGTGAATATGTTCGAGACTCCAGTTTCGAAGTTTATGATGCTCAAAAGAATATTTCTCTGAAGAGTCTTTTAAAAGGCGAACTGTTTCGATATTAAGCAGTAAAAGTAAATTTTCGATTTTACTTTTGTCTTTTAATGAACCATAACTAAGTCCAAGTAATTGGTCTCTTGTTAAATCTAAGTGTTCAATAATTTTACTGTTTAATGAAGCATCGAATTCATTCTTTGTAAGTTTTTTAGAACCCTTAATTAGTTCTTGTATTTTCACACCAGAAGCTACTAGATATCCTACCTTATGGTATATTCCCCTCTTTTCATACCATTCTTTTAGGATTAGATAAAACTCTTGAATCTCTTTCCATTCATCAGTTTTAAGCTTAGTTTTCATTCTCTCTGTGAAATAAAAGAAAGTATAAAACCTTTCTTTTTCGTGTGATGCTTTATTCGTAATCATATTAAAGATTAACTCTATCCGAGTAGGGTACTCTTCGACATCATCATTGGTTAAAAAAGACCAAAATGATTTGTCATGGAGTTCTTTTTCAATAGCATCCCAACTTGTTGCAATTTCTAACTGCTTCTCACTTGTTAATCCCGCAACATCTTTGGATAAAAAAAGTGCTTTTACAAGCTCTGCATTAGTTAATGGAATCTTACCAATATTTAAACGAGTAAAGAGAGCTATAGGATTTTGATTTTTATCAACTTGATACCAAATCACTTTTACATTTTCACTAAAATATTTGTATAAATTAATTGCTTTTAATGATTTATCAGCAGCGCCATCATCAAACCATTCTTCAATAGCCGTGTAAGCATTAAACATATGGTGAAAATCTACATTTTCATCTTTCAAATTTTCATCAAGGGAGTCTAAGAATAGCTTACTTCTATCGCGAGTTTCATATTCCAAAGAGAATTTTTGTTCAACAAAAGGTAGTAGTTGCTTCATATATTTTAATATTAAGAATATTGAAGTAAGTCGTTGCTGCCCATCAATCAGCTCAAATTCACCATCCTTGATACTTTTTACAACAATTGGTTGCAAACAGTAACTCTTTGCTCCATTGTCATAAATATCGTTGAGAAGCATTGTTATATGCTCTTTCTCCCAGCGATATCCTCTTTGATATGATGGAATAAAAAAGTTACCCTCCATATTCCCAACTAATTTCGTTTCCAGCGTAGCATTTTCAGCCATTTTTACTCCTACTATCCATAATTTTTTATAACTACCAAAACTATCAAGACACTTATTTCAGGCTCCTTATTTACAGCCTCTCTAATTAAGCTACTTATCTTGGCGGTACATTAATAAAATACTTTATTCGTATACAGTCACACAAAATTATTACTTTCCAGATTCATGTGTCAACACTATTCAGGACAATTCCTTATAGCTAGCCAGCCTATCACTTGAGAGTGAGTCACCGATTAACCCTCTAAGTAACACAATGCACTTGTGTTACTTAGAGTAATCAATTACACCTCTAATCAACAATTTACTAATAATGGAGAGTAGAGGGGGGGTTATAATTATTATCATAATAATTAACACCAAGCGTTACAGTACCATAACCTGTGATAAGTGCTTTTATTACACAGTAGAAAATACAAATCTAATATTGCGTACAAATATAAGTACAAGTACAATAATGCGAACAATATAGAATGAGAAATATTATGGATACCATGAGTTATTCCGCTTTCCGAAATCACTTGGCAGGCAGTTTAGATAAAGTCAACGAAGACCACAGCCCGCTATTGATTACCCGTCAAAATGGCAAACCTGCTGTGGTAATGAGTTTAGATGATTTTCATTCCTATGAAGAAACAGCCTATTTGATGGCCAGCCCAAAAAATGCAGCACGTCTCAATCAAGCCATTTCTGAAGTAGAGGCGGGGAAAGTTGTACAGCATGCATTAGTTGAAGAATGACTTTATCTTGGGCAGAAAAAGCATGGGAGGATTATCTATTTTGGCAAAAAACCGATAAGAAGGTACTCAAGCGTATCAGCTTATTGCTTAAAGATATTAAGCGTCAACCCTTTGAAGGGCTCGGTGATCCAGAACCGCTAAAACATAACTGGTCAGGTTATTGGTCTCGACGCATAGATCGTGAACATCGTTTAGTTTATACAGTGTCCGATGAGTCAATTATTGTTGTTCAATGTCGTTATCATTATTAGTCGCTTGCATTTCTAGTTCTATATACACTGCATAAGGAACTGAAGTGTTAGTCTTAATGTGGGCCATGAAGAACGGCCAGTCCCGAAAAGTATAATATTGATGGTTTATGCGTAGTGATATTCCATTAATCCGACTTCAGATTAAAGTAAGGATAAAAATGAATAATCAAGATAAACAAAATATTTTTACTGAGATGGAGTTAGGTAAGTTTCATTTTTTATTAGTGGAGCTTTCCGCCGTTTTTGTGCGCACTCCAACAGATATGATCGACCAAGAAATAGAAGAAAGCTTACAGCGAATTGCCGAAAATCTGGACTTAGATAGTATTTCATTAGGCTTGATAGCAACAAATAGTCAAGATTTCTATTCAGGGTATCGTTATGCGAAACCAGGAAAGAAACCTTGGCAGGCCAGTTCCCTATTATCTGAAGGTCCATTTCTGACAAAAACGCTGTTGGCTGGAAATACTTTCATCATGGAAGATGTTGATAAGTTACCTCTTGAAGCAGCGGTCGATCAAGTGAGTTTTCTCAAATATGATACGAGAGCTGCGTATGTTATTCCGTTTATTGTAGGTGGGCAGCTGTGCGGAGGCATTAGTTTTGCTTCGTCTCTTCCTCGACAATGGAAAGAAAATGAAGTGCATGGATTAAAGTTGATTTCCGATGTGTACGCTAATGTATTGGAACGTAAGCGTAGCATGCAAGTACTGCAAGGGCGAGAAGAGCAAATGCGTGTTGCGGCTGAGTCAGCTGATATCGGTCTTTGGGTTTGGAATATACCGCAGGACAGTATCTGGGCTACAGATCGAGCACGAGCGATTTATGGCGTTCCGAGTGATGAAAGGTTAAATTTACAACGCTTTTTAGCTTGTTTGCATAGTCAGGATATAGAGCGAGTTAAGGCGTCAATTGCACAGGCTTCGCAAGCAAACGGAAGCTTTCAACTGGATTATCGAATAGTGCATCCCGATGGCAATGAATATTGGATTAACGCCTCAGGTACTTGTCAATTAGACGATAAGGGGCTTCCTGTGAAAATGATGGGGGCAAGCAGAAATTTCACTGAAATTCATCATATAAAGCGGGAGCTCGAGTGTACTAATAATGAACTGAAATTTGCACTAGAAGAAAACCACAAACTGAACGAACGATTTAAACAAGAAAATATTTATTTGCGCAAAGAAATATCCGGGCGTCAACATTTTAAAGTCGTTAATGGCAGTGTGGCAATGCAACAGGTTTTGACCCAAATTCAGCAGGTAGCACCAACCCCTGCATCTGTACTTATCATGGGAGAAACGGGGACAGGCAAAGAATTATTGGCGACTGCCATTCATGAAGCTAGTCCCCGGAAAAACAGATCGATGATTCGAGTAAACTGCGCAGCCATTCCAGCAGCTTTGATTGAAAGCGAATTATTTGGTCGGGAAAAGGGGGCTTATACAGGGGCATTATCCAAGCAGGTCGGTCGTTTTGAATTGGCCGGTGGCTCTACTTTGTTTCTTGATGAGGTGGGTGAGCTGCCACTGGAATCTCAGGCGAAACTGCTGCGTGTATTACAGGAAAAGAAAATTGAACGTCTGGGCAATCCTAGGTCAATCAATGTTGATGTCCGAGTTATTGCTGCAACTAATCGCGACTTATCCCAAGAAGTGCTTGAAGGACGTTTTCGTGAAGATTTGTATTATAGGCTAAATGTTTTTCCAATTCAGGTACCTCCATTAAGCGCGAGACGCGAGGATATACCTAATCTAGTTGATACATTCATTCATGAATTTTCCAAGTCCATGGACAAAACTATTGAGGGAATATCAAAAAGTAGTCTGCAGTCTCTCTGTAGCTATGCTTGGCCAGGTAATATTCGTGAATTACGTAATGTAATTGAGCGTGCTGTGATTCTTAGTACAAGTCCGGTTCTGAAAATTACATTACCAACCGAAACAATGAGGTCAGAAACGCCAGAAAAATCAGCACTGGCCTCCTTAGCAGAAATCGAGCGAGGACACATTTTACAAATATTACAAACCACTGGCTGGCGTGTGCGGGGGGAAGGCGGTGCTGCTGTCATTTTAGGGCTTAATCCGAGTACACTAGAAAGTCGCATGAGTAAACATGGCATCCAACGCCCATCTTCTGTATAAAAAGTGTTATTTTTAAGCCAGATTTATCAGGTAATAATTTTGTATCCTAAAGTATTTTAAAAGTCGTAAATTTAACGTTCTTCGGCTAACAAAAAAGGATTATTAAGAATAGTCTTAAAGTCCTTTTTTGTTTAAAGTGAAGGAAAATTAATTTAATTCGTCATCTTTCCAGTATTTTGTGCCTTGAATAGTTGCTTGAGCGGCTAAACCACTTTTTGTGATTTGATATAAGTGAATTCCCGGAGCAACATCAAGCGCTAAAGCTGCAGACACACCGTCTTCTTTATATTTTGCCGCCGCATCTGCTTGTCCAGCAACATCCCAACCTTGTTCAACAAAGTGATCAAAAATGGTTTTGTTGTCAAAAACAAAAATACCACGGAAATCTTTAACCCCTAAGCCGACACCAAAACCCGCAGAAAACATTTTCATATAGGTGTCTTTCCCCGTTTTATTATTATGTGCTACGCCATATCCTTGGCCAGTAGAAACCGCGAGTAAATTAATGCCCTTATTATCAAAAACTGCATAGCCATACGCACGTGTAACATGACCTTTAGCACTAGGTGCTAGCTGATACAGTTCAGCTAAATCGGTACGGCGCATTTTATGGATGCTGCTAATTTTATCTGGTTTAGTGTTTCCTTTAGCGCTAGCACAACCATTCAATATCAATAGTGCTGATACTAAAGCGATTAATGCGATAAAAGGTTTAAATTTATACATGTAATACTCCAAAAAAATAATAAGGGTGTAGTGAACTAATGATTAAGGCTAAATTTTCGACCCACTAGCCTACCCGGTGTTCAGATGTCAGTGGCGCAGCTGTTTCTGGAAGTTTTGATGTGGTTCTCTTCTTCCATTCTTCTTCCAAAAGTTCCTTAGCTGCTTTCTCAAGAAATTCAGGCGCTGCCCATTCATGCACATCAAAGTCATTTTTTATGTAACCATGACTCAACATGAAATCCTTGCCAATTTCAACAGAAGCTAAATTCTTTGGTGATAAATTAGGCACCATATCAACAAGCCTAATACCTTCGTATGTATCATCTGCATCGACGTAAAAGGTCTGTTTATCAAGTATTTCGGCGGCGGCACGCTTGTGCTCGTTAGCCCAACGTCCCACTTTGATCATACCTTTCAAAAAGGCGACAACCAATTCAGGATGTTCTTCAGCCATAACATCTGAACAGGTAATCGCAGCTGGAACATTCGCCACTTGCAAGGTCCAGTCTGGGTAATTAGAAAGGTCTTCAATCGCTTTGAACTTGCCTGTCTCCTCTGAAAGACTGCTCAACACTTTACTTTGCGAATACATCGCATCAATCACACCGGATTCAAGTGCTTTTTCTAGCGGACGGAAAGCCAAGTCGCGCTTGTGGTCACGTTTTAACCACAATTCAGATGGATTTTCCATCGTTGGGCCAACCATAGCTGGATCGTTGTACCAGTCATCTGCGTAGGGGAATTCGACTATTTCGACATCATCTCGAGTCATGCCATTCATTCGTAACATCAACTCAATGCCTTGATCTTCCTGGATACGCCACCAGTCGGTCTTGATCTGATTCATACTTTTCGAAATTCCGATCTTCTTCCCCTTAAGCTCGGTCATGCGGTATATATCATCTCTGGAACGTACCATCATGACACCGCCTTCATAAACGTGCGTCACACCCAAAAGGCGAGTTTTTCGGAGATCTGCATGCACATTGATGGGTGGAAATAAACCGCCAAAACGGATCAGGTTGTCCATATTATGGATGTAGTGAGGATACCAATCATTTTCTTCGCGTGCGCGAAGGTACTGATAGTTGACCCCCATCTTCTTGTATTCTGATTTGGTCCAGCCCAGCTCCTGATCGACATTACTGGCCGATATAAGTGGGCAATTGGTGTAATACACCTCGCTCCAATCCAA
>ENA-OSET01005460-OSET01005460.1-sediment-metagenome-genome-assembly--contig:-NODE-5460-length-10716-cov-8.788890_pt1 | contig 10716 bp, 5 predicted proteins | sample MGYA00237882_ERZ534229 | MGnify/ENA primary metagenome ERZ534229 (study PRJEB26408, sample SAMN06266212) | sediment metagenome | isolation source: Hudson Canyon methane seep mesocosm | place: USA:Hudson...
GTAGCGGGGTACATCTTCGCTCATCGACACTATAAAAGTCAATCGTGCAACAAGGCGATATAACCTTGTATTACGGGCGGTTATCCCTTAAATGGCATAGCAAATTGATCTAATAATATTAACTACCTTAACGATCTCTTTAAGGAACTTCAGTTTGATGGGGAAATTACGGCAATCTTACTTATCTAGCGGCTATAGTACGAGGGTTTATCGACTAAAATATCCTTAAGAAAATCGTTATTTTGTTACACTTTTGGCATCATTTCTCAATATGGTGAGTGTTTTAGGGGCATTTATTCCAAATCTAACTTGGTTGCCACTTATCTCTTTTACTTCAATGGATATTTGCTTGCCTGCAAATAGCTCTGCAACAGTCATGTCTTTAGGGAGCTGCTCATCGGGGTAGATAAAAACTGCTTCACCTTCGCGTCTAGAAACTAACAGCATCTTATTCCTCTATTCTATAATTAAATACGAAATATCAAGCTTTTCAGCTGAATAGAGTTAGCTTATTCTTATTGATATGGTTAAGTAATTGGCAAGATCTGCAATGCCTTGGTGTAAAAGTTATCCAGATGTGTTTTCTCGAGATAAAAAAAGGGCCAGAAAACTGGCCCTTTTATTAAATTAAAAGAAGGTTATTTACAGACCACTATAAAACTCGGCCAAATCAGCAATATCTTCTTCACTAAGTGATTCAGCAAGTGGAGACATCAATGAATCGATTCTTGAACCATCTTTAAAGTCATGTAATTGTTTGATTAAATAAGCTTTATTTTGTCCCGCGAGGTTGGGCCAGAAATCATTGTTGCTAAGGCCCGCCGCACCATGACATGCCATACAGCTAACTGATTTGCTTTCGCCTGCAGCGGCATTACCTTCATAACGTCCACTACCAGGAATCGTTGCTTCATCAGGCTCTGAGAACAAGGCTTTTAACTCAGCATTGATAGCCGCCATATCCTCGTTATGATCACCATCTAATACTAAGAAACCATAAAGATCAGCTTTGATGGTCCTTTCTATAGTCTGACCTAAATAACTATCCCATTTCTGGCCAAGCAAACTTAATTTGTAACCACCGCCGATAGTATAATTACCACCTTTTTCAGTACCATTATTAATATCAACGCCATCAAATATTAAATCGCCTGGTTGGGACTGATATGGACCAGTCCAAATATGTTGGTAATACATAACATGAGGTTCAGTAGTTAATGAGTCAGCTAAATCTCTAGTCATACGACCAGACCAGCCTGTAGAAAGGTGTAGCGTTGAACCATCAAATCCAGCAAATACTTCATAGTAATGGTAGTCAACTGCACCATGTAAAATCACATTGTTACGCTCGTTAGCTGCAGGATCTACTTTTGCGGCCCAGGCAACGACATATTTTAGTGAGGTGCTCGGCATGGTAAATTCATACGCATCACCACCAGTCGCTTCTAAATAAGGTTTACCATTAATATCTTCTTGTAAAAAATAACCGTCACCATAGGCTTTCATTTCACTTGCAGTACCACGAATCGGATGAATGGTTTTCACTCTATCGCCAACTTCGGCTACATCACCATTACTTGTTAGCAAGAGAGAATCTTGGAAGTTAACCCAAACACCAGCACGTTCACCTTCATCAAAAATATCGTTGATTTGTCGGCTGCTTGCGACAGCTTCGAAAGTGGCCGTTATATTCAAATCTGCATTAACGGTTATGTTTAGCGGATTTTCAGTTGCGTTAATATCACCGCTCCAAGCAACAAATTGATAACCTTCTGCAGGTACAGCACTTAATGTTGCAGCAAGGCCTTCTTCATAATTACCCGCTCCCTCAACCTGACCACCATCAACAGGCAAAACACTGGTTGTAATAAAATGACTTACGGTGTTATTCGAACCATGATCATTGCCATTATTAGTTTCAGGCACCAACTGATCAGCCAACTCATTGATATAGTCTTCAATGGCGGTGTAACCAGAAGCCATCACGGTATTATGATCAGCAACACTAGGGTTTAGTTGCTGAGCTATTTCCCACTCATCAGCCATGCCATCATTATCACTATCCAATGGTGCTGATGTTGCTGATAAACCGCTCATCAAATCAGCAGGAATTCGAGCACCCCATGCACCACCACCAGTTTGTGTTTCATTAACATCTCGAAGATCCACTTCATCTCGAGGGAAGTTGCCCGAAGCAGCAAGCACATTGTCATACGCTTGTGTTGAGCTACTCACCGGTGTTGCTACATAACTACTATAAAAAGAGAAGTTAAAAGATGAATCTGCTCGAGTGGTTTCTGGTTTATCCAAGGTAAAGTACTCAGGTATAGACCATGGATTATCCACAGACTGATCTATCGGATACGACAAATCCAAAGGATCATGCACATAGTTATCTGTTAGGAAATACTTAGCATTGTTATAGTCATCATCAAAATAGAACGGATGCAAACTATTATTAGGTCCTTGTTTAAAATAATTACCGACAATATTAAAATCACCCGATGCAGGATTATGATGGATAAATCCGTGGCGAGCGTTGTAAATAACATTATTCAGCACTTCAGCTGGACCATTGGTAATGGCTGGGTTGCGATTTGCATTATTTACAAATAAGTTGTTATTTACACTAAGACGTTGACCTTCAGGACCACTGATCAGGCCAAAGTTGTGAGCACCGCTATTATCACCTAATGTAGACCCTTCTTGGATAATACTCCATTGCACTGTGACATCTTTAGCAGCATAGATATCGAAGGTTTCATCAACACCAAATGCCACAGAAACATGATCAAAAATCATATTGCTGTTTTTAGAAAATTGCAGTGCATCATATTGATCAGCCGCCACGCCAGTGATTTCGCTGAAATCATGCGGTCTAATCCGTAAATGGCGAACAATAATATTTGTTACGCTAGAATCATAAGCACCATAAAAACGACTTTTTAAAGTAATACCTGCACCTGGTGCTGTTTGTCCGGCAATAGTGACATTACCGTGGCGAACAACTATCGGTTCAACAGACTCAATGACACCACTTACTTCAAAGACGATGGTGCGAGGTTCATTTTGATTTAAGGCATCTTGTAAGCTGCCCGGACCACTAGCATTTAAGTTAGTCACCTTAATCACACGACCACCACGACCACCGGTCGCTTTAGCCCCAAAACCGGTAGCACTTGGGAAAGCCAATGTCGCCGTGTTAGCACCAGTGATTGCTAATGTATATGTGCCAACAGGGTTGGTATAACCATCTCCATGTTCTATCTGAACTTTAATTTCACCTGTTGCATCGGCCACAAAGGTATATTCTTCACCATCATCAGCCAAAAGATCGTTATCGATATAGTCTGTTGGCGTCGAGTCATTATCATCCAGTAGCTTGATTTTCATATCAAAACCAGCAGCAGTAATGGTATAACGTTCACCCGCAAGAACATTAAAACTATAAGTATCAACATCACCTGCGATAGCGATTGAACCAGATACTGCACTAGCGTTAACCAAAACCATGGGATCAGCATCGCTGGCTTCTAAATTGGAATCACCGGAATTATTACCTGTTCCTGTTCCAGTATTACCGCTATCGTTTGAACCTGTATCACCACCCGAGCCCGTATCCGGAACGGGATCTGTTCCAGATGCATCACCCACAATAAATTCATCAACCGCCACGGTTTCACTATGCAAGTTATAAGTGCTTACTCGAATCGTTTCGCCGACAACATCTACTTTGGAATAGGTTGTCATGCCAAACTCATAGTCATGACCTGAGCTTGCACCACCAGTCCAAGCTTGATGCCGCGCTGCTGTATATGGCGTAGTTTGAGCAGAATTAAATAAACCACCCGATGAACCAACGGTTAAATACGTAGTGCCATTTTCGGGATCAATAGCCGTACCGGTCACAGGATGTGAGCGATGATAAGCATGGTTATGGCCATTAAAAGCAATTTTGACGTTGTACTCTTCTAACAAAGTTCTCACTTCTGAGGCACCAGAAAATGGTCTATGTCCGTCACCACCCGATAAAAATACCGCATGGGTAAAGACAAAAATATTGTCATGTTCAGCAGAAGCTGTTTCTAATTCAGCTCTAAGCCAATCAAATTGCTTGACGTTGTAACACTGGCGGTTACGATAGGAATCATCCACTAAGCTTGGATCAGAACAAAACGACTCACAACTACTATGACCCTCACCAACGCCATTACAACTTAACATTGAGGCATAATCATTATTTTGTTTTAAAACAATGAAATAACTGCCTTTGTAACTAAAAGAATAATAAAACTTAGCACTATGAGTTGAAGCGGGTTTTTCAGTTGAACAAATATCACCAAGCTCATTATGATGGCCAAGAATAGAACGAACCACACTCTCATCCATCAAATCACAAATACCGCCACCACATGAATCTGGGTACCAATTGTCGCCCCAATTATCATCATGATTGCCAATCGCCATATAAAAAGAGGAATCCAACCCCGGTTTAGGTGCGCGTGTAATCAAAGGCGCCAACATCTCTCTCATATTACCGCTTGGAATACCATTTGGGCAGGCATCTACACCAATCGTTGCTACAGGATCTTGCCCAAAACAAGATGCATAGGTCTTGTCCCCCACCGTTTCTTTATATCCATCGATGATGTCACCAGTAGAAATAAAGAAATCAACATCAGGAATCTCGTTGGCCGCGTTAATGACACGTTGCACACGATCGTTGCGCCCACAAGCACCACCATTAAAATCACCTAAAACAACAAAGCTAAAATCATCATCAGTGCTTGATGCTGTTGCTGCAATGGCATGAGGCGTTAAGCCTAAACTAGCGATTAAGAAGAGTGCAGCAGAGAAGGTTGAAAAAACGAAATGAGAAAGCTTATTTTGAAAAAAAGAATACAACATACCCAATGTCCTTATTTAGGAGTAACCACAAAAGACACACCTGTTATAAGGGAATGCCTAATTAAATTCGTGTGGAATATCTTACGGAGATTGTCGATATATTCTGTGACCGAAAGCACGTTTTGAATACGTTTTTAGCACGATATGAACAGTTATGCAGCAAGAAATCAAAGGGTCAGGCTGCCCCTGTTATTTTTAACAAATCAGATCTAAATCAAGGGTTAGAAAAAAAGGCAGGGGTGGATAAATTAAGGAAGATTACACCTTCAATGATTTTCACCTTTGTAAGGTCGTCAGATTACTTAATCAATGATGATTTTGTTTCGACCTGAATTTTTGGCTTTATACAGAGCAGCATCAGCGGCTGCGAGCAATTCAGTCTCATTACGTTTATCTGTTGATGGTGAGAATTGAGTCACTCCACAACTGATAGTTACCCGCAGTGATTCCTGTTCATACAAAAAGGCGTCAAGCTCTATAGCCTTGCGAATTCTTTCGAATAGACCTTCAACGTGACTTTCATCACTGTTTAACAAGATCAAGAATTCTTCTCCGCCATAGCGGCCAACTAAATCGTATGGTCTAAGGGCGGCATTAAATCGATTAGCCACTTCCTGTAAGATCGCATCACCGGCAAGATGCCCATAGGTATCATTGATCGTTTTAAAGTGATCTATATCGCACATGCCAATATAGAGTGGTTGCATATTACGTTTTGTTCTTTCGATTTCGCGTCCCATTGTCTCCATTATCGCCCTGCGATTAAATAGTCCTGTTAATGCATCATGGCTTGCCTGAAAAGCCATTTCCTCCTTTGCACGGTTCAATTCTTGTTGCAGATCTAACATACGATTACCAACTTCTAACCGTGCTTGTAGTTCAGCATTTTGGAAAGGTTTACAGATATAATCATTGGCACCGGCTTCTAGTCCTGCAACAACATCATCGGTACTACTACGACTGGTTAATAGGATAATAAAGGGAGGATCGCTACTCTCTTGCTCGCGAATATGTTTGCATAAGTCCAAACCATTGATCACTGGCATCTCCCAGTCGACAAGTAGTAAGCGTGGCGGGTTATCCGCTTGCATAACCTGCAATGCAGCTTCACCATCCTCCACAGCTATAGGTTCATAACCCCATTTACTAACCACTGCGGTCAGGATAGTGCGAGAGGTGAGATCGTCTTCGGCAATCAGTAATTTCATATCATCTCCCGTCCTGAGTGACATGAAGCTAACGGGTTCAACATGTCAGCTCCATCAGTGTAATATCATCGAGTTGATCTGCATCGCCACAGAATTGTTGGACGGTGTCCATGAGTGTTTCAATTTCGCTGTTTGTAGTGAGTAACTCTGCTATCGCTTTCTCTAATCGGGGAACACCAAAGTCCTCACCCTGGCTATTAAAAGCTTCTGTGATGCCATCGGAATAGGCATAGATGCGATCGCCAGCTTCTGTTTCTATTGCGGGGACTGGGTCCGTAGTCAGGTCTTGAATTCCCAATGCCAAATTGCCTGAAGCCACTCTTTGCAATAAAGAGTGAGAACGAAAGATCAAAACGGCTTGCATGCCACAGTTCCAGACAAACAAGCGACGCCGATCTGGGGCTAGTTCAATAAAGATGGATGCGAGAAATAATCCTGTGGGCATTTTCTCACACAGTTGGCGATTGATTTCACTGATAATCGAGTGCATGGGTAATCCCTTTTGCGTCATGCTATAGAAAATATCAGAAACGATGGGGCCTCCTATCGCTGCGGTCAAACCATGACCGGTAAAATCACCCAACATAAGATGTTGTCCTTTGTCTGGACGAAACGCTGAAAGCAACATATCCCCCGAGGTCTTTTCCACCGAGGCCTCTAGTTGCCGTAGATTTGCCGGATCAAACTGGCTAGATGAGCGCATTTTAAGAATTATATTTTCGATAACTTCCCGTTCAGAAGTAAGAATGTCTCTGGCCTGGTTTAGTTTGTCCTGCAACTCTAATACTCGTCGTCCAACTTGTAGTCGGGCCTGTAGTTCAGCGTTCTCGTATGGTTTTGCTATGTAGTCATTAGCGCCAGCCTCCAGCCCACTAACAATATCAGCGGTATCACTGCGACCAGTTAACAGTAAGACGTATGGCGGATTTTCACCCTCTATACTGCGTACGTTTTTACAGACTTCTAGGCCATCCATTTTGGGCATTTCCCAATCTAACAGTATTAGACGAGGTGGGGATGGGCCTTTTAAAATATCCCAAGCCTCTTGTCCATCCTCTGCCAAAACAGGATCAAAGCCCCATTGACTGACAACAACCTGCAACATGAGGCGTAGCGTTGCACTGTCTTCAGCAATCAGCAACTTCATAAGATCTTATCCATTGCTGATTGCAGTGAGCTAAAGCGCAGTTCTAGTTCTGGCAGTGCTTGGCGAACAGTTTCTAATTCTCCTGCCTTGCCAGCTAGTTCCATGCTGAGAGCATGATCATTAAGAGCCATGCCGCCTACATTGGCCGCAGCGCCTTTAATTTTATGTGATTGTGCTGCTGCAGCCTCACAATCTCCTTCCTCTGCCGATGTTATCAGCTGTTCGATTTGTTCTTCCATATCAACCAAAAATGCTTCTACCACCGTGCGGATCAAATCCTCATCATCCATCAAACGACGGCTCAGGGCTGCATAATCGAAGACTAGGTTTTGGGTATCTTCTTGTGGGGAGTCAAGCTCGACTTCTTCAGGTTGGTCGTCTTGTTGCGTTGTGTCATCTTCTGCTGTCTCTTGTTTCATTTCTTTATAGCCAGGTTCCGCCAACCAACGTTGTAGTACCCGTTGAACTTTATCTGGATCTACCGGCTTGGAGATAAAATCATTCATACCTACAGCGAGACATTTTTCACGATCGCCGCGCATGGTATTCGCGGTCATAGCAATAATAGGTATGGCTGTATTAAGTACCTTAGATTGTGGGTCGCGAATATGGCGAGAGGCCTCATAGCCATCCATCACCGGCATCTGACAATCCATAAATACTAGGTCATAAGGCTCACTTTCGAGCGCTTGCAGTGCCTCTTTACCATTGATCGCTATATCTGACTGCAAACCAAACTTTTTCAACATGCCTTGGGCTACTTCCTGGTTGGTGACGTTGTCCTCTACCACCAGCACTTTCCCTCTAAACTGTGTCAGTTCACGGGCGGAGTATGCGGTGACAAACGGTGCATCATCCGTCGTGATGCCTGCTACTTGTAGTAGGGTATTGTAGAGAATGGATTGATCGACAGGTTTGCTAAGATAACCATCAAATCCCACCGCCTTTAATTTTGCGGCATCACCACGTTTCCCTTGTGAAGTAAGCATCACCAGATGGATATCAGCTAAGTCAGTGTTGTTTTTGATCTCGCTACCTAATTGAAGTCCATCCATTTCTGGCATTTGCATATCCAGAATGGCAATGTTGTAGGGATTGCCTTCGGTGGCCGCCACAGACAAGGTCTTGAGCGCTTCATCACCGCTTTTGGCTAAGTTGTATTCTACCTGCCAGTTGCTTAGTAACTGTGCGAGTAGATTACGGTTGGTCTGGTTGTCATCGACCACCAAGATCTTCTGCTTATGCAAGTCGATGGTGGAAGGTTTTGCTTTGCGGACCTCAGCATTTTCAAGCTCCAGAGTAAACCAGAATGTTGAGCCTTTACCTTCGATGCTTTGTATGCCAATTTCACCGTTCATTAGCTGAACCAGCTGCTTGCTGATAGCCAGTCCCAGACCGGTACCACCATATTTTCGGGTAGTTGAACCATCGGCTTGGCTGAAACGCTCGAAAAGTCCGGCCTGCTGTTCTTCAGACAGACCAATGCCGGTGTCAGTGACCTCAAAACGCAGTAAGGTATGAGACTCTTTTTTTTCTACTACCGTGCAATAGACGGCGATCTCACCGTGTTCAGTAAATTTGCTGGCATTACCCACTAAATTATTGAGGATCTGGCGAATACGTCCGGGATCAGCACTAAACCATAGATGCTGCACAGGATTCGCTGGGCAGATTAACTCCAGCCCTTTGTCGTGAGCGCGGGAACCCATAGTTGTTCCTACCTCATCCAACAGTACGCCTAAGTCGAATTCAAGGACTTCCAATTCCAACTGACCAGCTTCGACTTTGGAGAAATCGAGGATGTCATTGATGATGGTAAGCAGTGCTTCAGCACTGTTTTTAACGGTTTTAGTAAAATTGTACTGCTCCTGATTTAATGATGTGTCGAGCAATAAGTTGGTCATGCCGATGACACCATTCATCGGGGTACGGATTTCATGGCTCATATTGGCAAGAAACTCACTTTTTGCCTGACTGGCCTGCTCGGCAGCGAGTTTGGATTGTTCTAGTTCAGAATTAGTAAGTTTTAGACTATCGGCGTGCATGGTAATCGTTTGATTCATCTTACGAATTGCGACCGACAATTCATTTATTTCATTATTTTGAGCACGATGGTTTCCGTTTCCGTTTCCGTTTCCGTTTCTGCCGCTAGCAACAGTGATATCTCGAACGGTTCCGGTTAGCCCAATAATAGGCGCGACCACTTTTTTATGAATAATTAGATTAATAACAAAAATGATAGAGAGTAATAAAAAGCCTGCAACAAATTCCATCAGGTGAAGAAAGTTAATATCTGATTCAAGATCGGCATTACGAACATCTAACAGCCGTTTTTCTTCATCAGTAAATTCAGCAAGAATTTGACGAATAGTATCCATCTTTATTTTCCCTAAATGCTGTTTAATTAGCATTAAGGCTTGATCTTTATTGCCCTGATTAGTTAAATCAATGGTTGCTTTCAATTCATTAAACTTGTCTTCCATCAGTGGCTTGATTGAGGCCAGTCGCGACTGCTGTATAGGGTTGTCTTGAGTCAGATCTTTGAGCTGTTCAAAATTAGAACGTGCCTCCTTAATACCTGCAATATAGGGTTCCAGATATGCTCTATCCAGCGTTAGTATGTAACCACGCTGTCCAGTTTCAGCATTGATCATCTGTCCTAGAAAAGATTCGCTTTGCGTAAGAACTTTATGTGTATGAGTAACCCAGTTTTGTCCGTGAGATGCTTTTTGTTCTGCGGCTACAAATGCAGTTAAGATTAAACCGACCAACAGAACCAAAAAGGCAAATAATAGATTAACCAGATATTTGATACTGACATTGTTAAACATAAGCGTACTCCGATTAGGTTGGCATCCACTTGATTAGCATTGGATTCAGTATATTTAGCGTTGGAGTGTTGGTGTATAGCCTCCATGCTATTAGGCAATAGATTACGTTGTCCTGTCGAGCGTAGCGAACCACCAGAGGGATATTGATGGTGCTTGTTTTCGCAGTTAAGATGTTAGAAAAGTTGCTATAGAACATAGCCGGTGATGGAGTTTTTGTTCAATCTCAATAGCCATTCTGCTTCCCTTTTAAACAAGACACGGACATCCCAATGACTTCATTCTTCGCCAGAATCACACCGATAGCACCGGAAAAGAATTTCGAATCCTGCGACTATCGTTAATCCATACTAACACCTCCATCATTAACGTGGGGAGTTGAAACCTAAAGCGTCAAGGAGATCAGTTGTTTAATGATTTTTTCGTTTGTTAAGAAGCAGTTTTACTGCTGAGGTTTGGGGAGCGGAAACAGTTTAATATCTTAGATGCTGCCGTGTTGTTGGGTCACATCAACATAGAGAGTCAGATTTTGTCCTGGTTTTAATAGGGTGCGATCGCTTAAGCCGTTCCATTCACGAACTTGGGCAACGCTGACATTAAATTTTTGGGAAATTTTCCATAAGGA
>ENA-OSET01005461-OSET01005461.1-sediment-metagenome-genome-assembly--contig:-NODE-5461-length-10715-cov-5.337281_pt1 | contig 10715 bp, 10 predicted proteins | sample MGYA00237882_ERZ534229 | MGnify/ENA primary metagenome ERZ534229 (study PRJEB26408, sample SAMN06266212) | sediment metagenome | isolation source: Hudson Canyon methane seep mesocosm | place...
ATACCTATAATAAAAGCACCGATGGTATTCACTAGCAGTAAAGCATAAGGAAAAACCCAGCCCCGCCAATGAAACACCCCCGCCGATGTTGAAAAAAGCACTTTGCCTACGGTCATGCCTATCCAGACAGCCAAAATACAAATAAAAACATTGGCAACAATATTTAAAGTCGCTTTAACAAAATGCCCTTGCTCTATTAGATAAAAGTTATCCAAAGAAAAGGTTGAAAAGGTGGTCAAGGAACCAAACAAGCCCACTAAAATGGCTGAACGGTATTCCATAGATAAGGCAATTCGTTGCAATGGCAATGCTATCGTCATTAAACCTATCAACAGAGAGCCAATGACATTAACCGCTAATGTGCCATAAGGAAAACCACGCCCTAGCCACTGATAAACGCCAGTAGAAATCAGAAAGCGTAATGCCGCACCAAAGGCACCCCCCATTGCAACGGCTATTAGATGGTTCATAAATACTTGTGCCTTTTTAAATTAACATTTTCAAAAATCAGTTAATATTTTATATTATTCTAAACATTAATTATGATTTGTAGGAGCGTCCGCCCTCGGCGCGAATATAATAATGCTCTTTTCTCTAATAAATCGCGCCGAGGGCGGACGCTCCTACAATATTTCTGTTAAATTAAATATACTCAGGTACTTATGAGGCTAAAGCCTCACTTCCTCACATGCCTTTGAGTTTTTTTCTAAATTCCAATAGCATTAGGGGCAAGGGAGAAGGTTATCCTCTGCCCTTAATAACATTGAAATATAAGTTTAAGCTCTGGACATATATTTTCCAGTATCGGTATTCACTTTAATTATTTCACCTGTTTCAATATATTCGGGGACTTGCACTTCCAGGCCTGTGCTCAATTGTGCCGGTTTGGTTCTGTTAGTTGCACTAGCGCCTTTCATTGCAGGCGGTGTTTCAACAATTTCCAGGCTTACCGTGGTCGGTAATTCAATACCTAAAGGCGTTTCATCAAGCAGTAAAATAAGAATGCCTTCCAGTCCTTCAGTCAGATATTCAATTTGCCCGTCTATATCTTCAGCATTTAGAGTGTATTGTTCATAGCTTTCAAGGTTCATGAAATTGTAGCTTTCACCATCCTGATAGGAATATTGAACCATTAATTTAGAACAGTCTGCTTCCTTAAGGAAATCATCACCTTTGAAAGTATCATCAAGTTTTTGTTTGCTTTTCATATGAGCAAAACGAATTTTATATAAAGTTGATGCCCCCCTGGAGGTCGGGTTTCTTACTTCAATTTTTTTGACTGCGTAGGGTTCACCGTTAATTTCTATTGCAGACCCTTGTTTTAAATCACTGGCTTTTGGCAAAATCTTGTCCTCTTTTTGTAGGCATGACTAAAATGTTGAATTATACTGGTACTACCTTGAATGTGTAGAAGGAATTGATATGTTTTGTTGTAACTGCGGGAATCAATTACTTGTAAGTGCTAATTTTTGTATTGAATGTGGTAATAAAGTATTTGTAAAACAGGTAGATTACAACAAATTACAAAAAATAAATAATTTGATGTGTTATGAAGGCAAACCTTATAGTGGTTCGGGGGTTACCTATTATTGTAACGGTCAGAAAAAACATGAAGAAACTTTTAATAATGGATTAGGCCATGGTTGCTGGAGTTATTGGTATGAAGATGGCACCAAAGCTCAGGAAACAAGTTATCTTAATAATGTATTTGATGGTCTGGAAGTAGAATGGTTTGAAAGTGGTCAAAAGAAAAGTGAATTCAATTGGTCAAAAGGTGCATTAAATGGACTATGGGTTTCCTGGTACCAAAATGGACAGAAAGAAGGTGAGGTCATTTATTGCAATGGCAAAAAAAATGGATGCGAAACGCTATGGTATGAAAATGGACAAATGTATTCTCAAGGACATTGGCAAAATGGCGAGCAAATAGGACTTTGGACAGTTTGGAAGGAAAATGGACAAAAAAAATGGCAAGGGAATTGTCAAAATGGCGAAATGATTTCTGAGTCGTTTGAAAATTGAATAATAAGAGGAAATACAATGTTTTGTCATAATTGTGGTACAAAATTACCCGAAGTAGGAATAGTTAATTTTTGCCCTGAATGTGGTAAGGAAATCGTCAGTAAAGTTGTTAATCGATTATTAGAACGAGATGGCCACTTTTATGAACCTGGACATGATCAGCTTTTTACCGGGAAATTTATTTCACGTTATGCCAATGGACAAATAGAAAAAGAAGTTCATTATAAAGATGGCTTGGCAGATGGACTTTACACGGCATGGCATTTAACTGGGCGTAAAGAAAGTGAAGGGCTTTTTACTTCTGGTAAGCAAGAAGGCTTATGGACCTGGTGGAATGATTGTGGACAGCAAATTATAGAAAAGCATTATAAAAATGGAGTGAAACATGGCTTATGGATCGATTGGCATGAAAATGGACAACGAAAAGTTGAAGGTCATTTTGTTAATGGAAAAAGGGAAGGGCTGGTTACAATCTGGAATAAAGACGGTGTTAAATTAACCGAAACGATATATAAAAATGATGAGAGGGTAAATTAATTATTGTGTAAAAGCATAATTAATCTTTGTGTAAGCATGTCAAAAACTGAAAAAAAAGAAAAAAAATCTGCGGGTGTTGGCTATTTAATCAATACAATTCAGACCTTATTTGTAGGGATGCTGCGGATATGGACCATACCCATCGTGCTAATGCTCAGTGTGGCATCGGGCTTTACCACTTATTATGGCCTGTCACATTTTATTACACCGTGGATTGCCCTGGTTATTACCGTTGCTATTCAATCGATTGTTGTCATCTGTTCTTTAGAATTGGCTGGGATACACTGGAAAGCAAACAGAGTACGCTATTTCTCCGTGGTTTTATCTTTGTTAATAGCATTAATGGCTTCTATCTCATTTTCATATTTTAAGTTTTATGAAATTTCACAGAAAGATACCATCCATATTAATCGCTTAAACCAGATAAGGCAGGGTGTTAAAGACTATGTTAGTCAGGTTGTGGCTATTAAGGGAAATGTGTTGGCCAAGCAGCATGAAGAACTTAGACTCGCCTCTGAAGAAGTTTCTCTGGCATATTTTGGTACCCATCCACTGATTGCACCAGGTTACAAAAACCAGGTCGGAGAAGGGCCATTCTGGAAACATTACAATCAGATTTATCAGGCCAAGAAATTAAAGCAAGAAGCACTGGATGTTGAGTTTTCTGAGTTAAATAAAAAAATTCAAAAACTACAAGGCAGCTTGAGTGATTTGGATGTAGCCAAGGACCTTGAAGATTCATATTATCGAGTACTAAGTGATTATCAAGATGTGCAGCTACAAGTGGGGCAATTATCTAGTTCTATTGGACAGGGATTGCCAGAAGCACCTTTATTAATGACTTATAAACAATATACAGAAGATGTAAACCCGTCTGTTTCAATGTGGCAGGGATTTTCAGTGTTTGCCTTTGTTTGTGCGGCAATGGTCGATTTTTTTACCGTTTTACTTTCTTATCGTTTGGAATTTACAGCGCCAGGGCCATTGACAGCCGAAGAGGAAGAGCTGGTTTTTGAATGTTTAAGGCAATTTGGTGAATTCACAATTAATGCAAATGATGAGTTGCAGATGGTGATTGAAAAAACTGAAATTGAAAAAGCCAGGCGATATTCAGACTGGTCAAGAATGTTTGCTGTAGGACTATTATTAAATAGAGGCTTTTTACGAAAAATTGACCATAAAACTGTTGAATTTGCGCCTAATCTTTATCCCTTGATTGCTGAGAAAATGGGCGAAAAAATTAATCAATTGAAACTGGCCAAGTTAACTGAAAAACAAGACCAAGTGAATGCCGATGAATAGCTCAAAAACAGAAATAGATAGTTGGTTAATGGCGCTGTCTTCAGAAACTGACTCCTCAAATGAGGTATGGGAATCTGGTTTTGAAGTTGATCGTCAGGTGGTACACAGTAAGTTTGGGCCTTATAAAAAAATATTTTTACGACCGAAAAACTTTATTAAACGTTTTTATCACACAGTTTACCCTTTATCTATCGAAGAGTGGCAATGTACTGAACAAGTTAAGCTATACGACGGCTTTTGTACCATTGATGTTATTTTGGATGTCCGATTTCAGGCGACCTTTAATTATGCTTTAAGTAATATAGATATTCTGTCGGAATTAAATGAACATATAAAAAATGCCTATCATGACGTTGCACTTGATCATGTTAATCGGGAATTGCTTAATTTATCGGATGGAGCCTGGGTACATGAAGGGCTGGACGAGGTAGAAAAAAGGATTTGTTTTGCGATTAATGAAATGCTGATTTTGCAAAATATTCAGTCAGAAGTGCTGTGCCAGTTAAAACCAAGCTTTGAAGAATTCCCGGACGTTCAATTTGCAAAAGAAAGTGTTTACTTGTCAGTACTCAAGAAAAGTTTTGAATTTAACGAAGAAGAAAGGAATGAGCTGTTTAGACAACAGCAACAAGAGGAAAAACAGAAAATAGATCATAAAAGGCTGCAGTTCCAGCAAATAAATGAACTGGCAGAACTGGATAGACAAAAACAGGCCTTGCAAGCAGAAAATACCAAATTATTGCTAGAAGAAAAAGTAGACCAGCAGTTAGAACAGTTTGAAATTAGCAAAAAATTACACGCCGATAAAATAAAACAGAATAGCCAGTTAAAGGAGATGGCTTTAATCGTAGAATTAAAAGAAAAAGAAACTGAACAAGCCTTATTAAGGGAAAATGAGAAGCAAGAAAAGGCTCAATTAATTGCTCATCAAGCGGACTTAAAGCAACAAGAGTTAGCGGCAGATATAGTCAGGTTTGAACAAGAACAAGTGAGTTGGCGTGAAGCAAAAAATAAAGCGCATATTGAAGAGCTGGATCTAAAACATAAGCAAAAGCAATTAGATTTTGAGGCCGATGTTGGCTATAAGAAACGTTATGAAGTACAGCGTTTAGCCATGCAAGAAGAAAGTTATACAGCCAGAAAAAAAGCAGACGTTTATCTTAAAAGAGAAATTGAACTATTAGAACTGGAAAAACAACGTTTAGCTTTGCAAGTTTCTATTAAAGAATATAAAGAAAAAGGAAGTGATCAGGTTAAAGACCTAAATCATCCAGCGGACTAGTAACACCTTGACCGCCTTGGTTTAACACGTGGGTATAAATCATCGTTGTTTCTAGATCGTTATGCCCTAATAGAGCCTGAATCGTACGAATATCCGTGCCACGTTGTAACAAATGCGTGGCAAAGCAGTGACGGAAGGTATGGGCGCTGACTCTTTTAGTGATATTAAGTGCTCGAACAGCTTCTTTAATTGATTTATTAATGCCTGATTGATCAAGGTGATGGCGTCTGGTAATGGCTGATCGAGGGTCGCTTGATAGGTTTTTAGCTGGAAATACATACTGCCACCCCCCAGCTTTTCTCAGCATTTTTGTATTTTCTATTTAACGCATAGGGTAAATATACAGAGCCATATCCAGCAAGTAAGTCTTTGTCATGAATTAATTTGACTCGTTCTAAATGAGCTTTTATTGGCATAATTAATCTACTTGACAGGGGCGTTACCCTATCTTTATTACCTTTTCCAGAACGTACAGTTATTTGTTTATAATCAAAATCAATATCATGAACTCTTAATCTGACAGCTTCTGTAATTCTAAGACCGCTACCATACAGTAGATATACAACTAACTGAGAAGACCCTTCAAGTAATGTAATGATTTGTTTAACTTCTTCTTGAGTTAAAACAACTGGAATTTTTCGGTTTTTTGTTGAACGAACAGCATCCACCGTTTTTTTTAAAGGGTGTTCAAGTATTTGTTTATATAAAAACACTAAAGCATTCATTGCCTGATTTTGTGTAGAAATAGCCACTTTACGCTGGATGGCTAAATAACTAAGAAAATCCTCAACTTTTGATTCGGGATTATTCAATAATTCCTTTTTAAGATGCATTTTATGAAATTTTACATATTGTTTGATCCAGTCAGAATAAATTCTCTCGGTATGAATGGAATAATGTTTAAGGCGCATAATATGGCGAACATCATCAAGAAGTTTAGTGTTCTTTTTAATTGACATAAGAGAGGCTAACAAATAGAATCAGGATTTATTTAGTATAGGTGGTTTTTCCTGAATTTCAGGTTAATATCAACTTATCAGGAAATTTTTCCTTGATATCTAATTATCAAGGACTGTTGTCCTGAAAAGTGGGGTAATATCAGGTTATCAAGGACAATTTACCTAAGAAGAATAGTTGAACTAAACCGCTTCGCGGAAGCTTTATCTATCCCGTTTACTACCTTTTTTTCTAAAATGTATCAAACTTCTTAATGACCACTTTCGGTTACTTTATTAAGGAGTCTGTTATGAATTCATTACGTCAACAAATGACCGACATCATGCTGGTACGCGGCATGTCAAAGAGAACTCATCGTAGTTATTTGCATGCGGTGACAGAACTAAGTCAATACTACGAATGTTCCCCGGATCAACTAACAGGTGAACAGCTGCAGGCGTTCTTTTTGTATTTAGTTAAAGAACGGGAACTATCGCCTGCAACCTGTCGCCTGTATTTAAATGCGATCCACTTTTTCTATCGGCATGTATTGGGACGTGAAAGTTTTGGGGTGACTTTATCGGTACCCAGTCGTGAACAACGCATCCCGGAGTTATTGATGCGCAGTGAGGTTAACGCCATTATAAATGCCTGTCGGCAGATAAAGCATCGCGTGTTATTGAGCACCTGCTATGGCTGTGGTCTTCGGGTCAGCGAGTTAGTTTCGTTAAAAGTTCGCAATATTGATGGTGAACGCCAGTTACTTCGGATTGAGCAAGGCAAAGGAAAAAAAGATCGAGCGGTGATTATTGCACCCAGCCTACTGCAAGTGTTGCGGCAGTATTGGCAGCTACTTCAACCATCCGTGTGGCTCTTTGCCGGACGAAACCCTGAACAGGCAATGGCTAGCGATACCGCGCAAGGTGTTTATCAACGTGCTAAACAACGTGCAGGAATTGATAAAATCGGTGGTATACACAGTCTGCGTCATGCATATGCAACGCATCAACTGGAAGATGGCATGTCCATTCACCAATTACAACAGTTGCTGGGGCATAAAAATATCCAATCGACCCTACGTTATACCCACTGGACACCTGCTTACAAAGAAGGCCAAACGGGTTCTGATTTATTGGCGCATCTGGCCAGCTATCATGAATGAAGCAACAGGACTGCAGGCTATCCTGAAACACTATTTACCAGCCTATCAACAGGATCATCAGCTGAACCCCCAGCAGCAAAAAGTCTGTCATCACATCCAGCAATGCCGAACCGAGCAGTTGGGTGGGTTGCTTCAACAATGTACCCACTGTGGTTATGAGCGACCACAATATCACTCGTGTCGAGATAGACATTGCCCCCAATGTCAGGGACAAGCACAAATTGCCTGGAGTGAGCAGCAATTGCAATCGGTATTGCCGGTTAACTACTTCCATCTGGTGTTCACCTTACCTCACCAGCTAAATGGGTGGGTTGGGCGTCATCCCGAGGTCATCTACAAGAGTCTGTTTCAAAGTGCATGGCATACCCTGGACAGCTTTGGACACGATCCCAAACGCTTAAACGGGACATTAGGCGTGACAGCAGTACTGCACACCTGGGGACAAAACCTGAGTCGACATGTACATTTGCATTGTCTGGTTCCCGGCGGGGCCTTAACAGAAAAAGGACAGTGGCAAGCCGCAAAAAGCAACTACCTGTTTCCTGTTAAAGCCATATCTCGACATTTTAGAGGGACAATGGTCAGCTTGCTCAGAGCAGCTGCGAAACATGGCAAGCTACACGGTATTACCCGGGCGGGTGAAATTGATCAGATCTTGAACAGTCTGATGCAAATCGACTGGGTTGTGTATACCAAAGCATTTCTAAAACACCCTGAAACAGTGGTTAACTACCTGGCACGATATAGTCGAAAAACAGCACTTAACAATAGTCGGCTGCAGCGGGATGAGCACAACCATATCCGACTAAGCTATAAAGATTACCGGGATCATAACCGACAAAAATTCATGACATTGGAGGGGGTGGAATTGATCAGACGATTCTTATTGCACGTATTACCTAGTGGGTTTATGCGTATTCGCCATTACGGCTTTCTGGCCAACCGTTGTCGACAGAAAAAACTACAACAAATCAGAAGAGCATTAATGCAGCAGCCAGCAAATCAAGGCAAAAATGAACAGCCGTCTCAGAACAGATTTGATCATGCTAAAGATTATAACAACGAAGAGTCGTTATCGTTATGCCCTGAATGTCAGCAAGGCCCCTTGTTAATTATCTGTGAGATAGCACCTAAGCGATTAGAGTATGGCTAAAATATAAAACCATGAATAAGAAAAACAAGGATTATAAAGAAAAGGGCTGGCAAAGCACCGAAACAAAGGTGAGGCACTCGTGCAGCCAAAGACTCCAAAAAAGAGAAAAGAGTTCGTTAATGACGAAAAAGCAACGCTATTCAAAAAGAAAAAGAGCTGCTTATTTCCCTGATGTAACGGAGATAATTACAGCTAACGTTCAAAAGGCGCTGATAATATTTAGACAATCTCAGCCAAAACCAATACAATCCCCCTTAATAAAGAAACTAGACTAAACTGTTGAACCGAGCCCGAAGCAGTTCAGTCCAACTCACATTTATCAGGCATACGCTACGCTGGTATGCCTGATAAAATGCTTATTAGTTAAAACAAATTAGATGGCGAAAGTGTTATATTTACATTTCAAAAAATATCATAAAAAGTAAGGAGATTATTTGTGAGACAGGCTGAACTAAAGGATAGAGAAGAAGAGTTAAATACTAAAATTAGTATATTAATTAAAAAATTACCGACTGAAAGTCCCACAAAAAAACAGCTATCAAATCACCTTGAAAGATTTAAAGATAGTGTTTCCTACCTTAGTAACCAAGAGCATAAATTAGCATTTATTGGTAACATTGGAGCAGGAAAAACAACTGCAATATGCCATCTTCTTGGATTAATTGATGGAAAAGACCCCATATTAAGCACAGGTAGTGGAAGAACTACATTATGTGAAGTTGAGATTATCCAAAGTAAAGAATTACAAATTGAAGTATTTCCTTGTAGCAAAACAGAGGTAATAAGTTATTTAAAAGACTTTGCTCAATATTTATTAGAAAGTAAAGCTAATAACTCTGATAATAGTGAGGGCTTTAAACTTAGTGCCGAGGTCGAAAGGGCATTAAGAAATATGTTAAGCCTTAATGTTTCTCGTAGTAAAAATGATGCTGGTAAGCGTATTGCCAATGATTCGGCAAAAAACTTTGCTCAAGATTATGCAAATACAGAAAATTTAGTGACTGCTTTTTTGGATAGAATGAAATTAGCGGAAAGAATAAAAACAATTTTTTCCAATCCTGAAAAAGAGCCACAAAATAAATGGTTGCATAAAACATTTAAAGCCATTAATAGTGCAACTGATTCTCAGGTAAGTTTAGCTAAACGTATTGTTATTTCTATTCCTGAGTCCATATTTTCAAACTTAGATTACTCATTATCTGTTGTTGATACAAAAGGTGTTGACCAAACTGTTAATCGACAAGATTTAGATTGTTGTTTTACCAACAACCGTATCGTTAGTGTTATCTGTTGTCGCTTTAATGAAGCCCCAGATAAAACTATGTCAGGGTTACTTGAAAATGCTAAATCAGCAGGTTTAACCCAACGAATCCCAGATGAAACAGTTTTACTTATTTTAGATAGAGAGGGTGAAGCGGAAGGCGTTATTGATATTGATGAGGCTGTCGGTGATAAAAATGAAGGTAGAGACATTCGTTCTGAGAATGTTTCTAGCGACCTTTTACATTCCCTCCAATTAGATGATTTAGATGTTAATTTTATAGATATAAAAACAGATAATATGTCATCCCTACAAAAGCACCTTTCTAATAAAGTGTCGGCAATGAGGGATATTCGCTTTCAATCGTTACAAGAGACTGAAAGTGCAGTATCAGATATAGAATCAGAACTATATTCACAATCGGCACTACAAGCAAAACAACAAGTTAAAAGTACATTAGAGCCGTGGTTAAAAAAAGCAGAAAATTGCCACCCTTCCTTAAAAGAATATTTTTTACCTTTAATTCGTAATATTTCTGATAAAGGAACGTATGCTGCTAGTGTTAGAGCAAGCGTTAATCGTAGAGGTGAATGGCATAATCTTGACTACTATCAGACTTTAGCTGTAGGGGCAAGGCAACAAATTGTAGAGCAAATTGATTCATTAAAAAATGAATTGTTAGTCCTTATAGATAATATGCTTGCTCAAAATGAACTTCAACCAGCTTATGCCTTGCTTAAACAATTAAAATATACAACAGAAAAAAGACTTGATGATATATATCAACAAACCTTTGCAAAAGGTCGGGCTGTATATGAGAATAAATTAAATACAGATAATGCTTTATGGGGTGAGCTTTATAGGGAATGGGGACAAGGTTCAGGGTATAAAGGTCGTGTAGCTAAAGGTTCTCAATCTTGGTTTCAGCATGGGAAATATCCAGATATTGAATTAAGTGTTACTAAGGTGGCTGTAGAAAAATGGCTAATGTATGTTAGTGAAATTCAAGACCTATTAGGTAGAGAAAAAAGCTAACAAAAAAATCAAGCCGACGGCAAAA
>ENA-OSET01005462-OSET01005462.1-sediment-metagenome-genome-assembly--contig:-NODE-5462-length-10714-cov-15.271129_pt1 | contig 10714 bp, 9 predicted proteins | sample MGYA00237882_ERZ534229 | MGnify/ENA primary metagenome ERZ534229 (study PRJEB26408, sample SAMN06266212) | sediment metagenome | isolation source: Hudson Canyon methane seep mesocosm | place...
TGTTAATACATCTTGATTAACTTTTGGTGGAATAAGTGTTTGAGCTGGTTGAATAACAGCAATTTTGTCAGGCCAGTGAGTTATTTCACTTTTTTTGTGTAATTCAAGTGTTTGTTGTGCTTTGGAAAAGATATCATTTAGGGATTGAGTGAGTAATACAGGTAAAGATTGACTTAAATATCGTTCAACCATTACGAGTGAAAGAGCTTCGGGAAGCGTAATGCCTGTTGTGGGCTCTAAGTCCTTTCCAACCCACCTATAACCGTAGGGTAACCCATTGATTGGTCCTTCATCGGCTTTACTGTTGTCGTTTATTTCAAGCTGAGGGTGGATTGGCAATAAAGCTTTTAAATCACGCCGAATATTATGTGTTGCTACTGTGTAACCTTGCCCTTTTATATCATCAACAATTTCTGCATTTGTCACCCAACGTTGAGATGAGCCACTTAACCGTTTTATGGTTTCAATAACTAAGTTTCGTCGTTGCCCTGTTGCTTGTGATTTTTGTTTAGGCATAAGCGATGTCCTTATTTCTTATTATTTAGTTAGCTAATGTGCACAACTATTAAGTGTAGCTGATTTAAATTTAACCATGACACAAGTTGTTAGGGTGCGGATGTAATCTAATACTCAACGCAATCACATTAAAGATTGTTACTTTTAATTTTGGTAATTACTGGAGATGGATATGTTGAATTTAGCATTTGAAATTGGTTTTGATCATTATCGGTTTGGCTTTCCGCTAGAAATTTCACGCTTTCAAGAAAAATTCAGGCAAGATATCCGTAATGGTTTTGAAGCAGCAAAAGTTCAGCAGGTTTCTAGGAAAAGAGCGGATATATATGAAAAAAAATTATTGTGTATCCGTGATAGGGCCTTAATAAAAGGCTTGCAAGTGACTATTACAACAAATGATCTATGTCGAGAATATGAAAAGACACGAGGAATTTGTCCTGTAACAGGGATACCTTTTACTTTTGCAGAAAATGACGACACGGATTGGTCAGTTGACCGTATAGATAACGATCAAGGGTATACCCCAAATAATATTGTTATTGTTTCAGTTATTGTTAATCAAGCAAAAAGTGATCTGGATCTATCTGGACTTATCAAAGGAGCTTTGTCTACGCATCAATTGGATAATGGGTTATCTGATAAAGAGTGGTTCAAAATGGCTCAGTTTTATTTCAAAATAATGAAACTAATAAAGCCATTGAATTTTTGCCAGCTATTAAAAAACACACAAGCTTTATTTGATCAGCTGGTTTTTTTACAACTCTTTCATAGTAAAGACCCTAATTCAAAGGTGTTTTTGAAACAGCTAGAAAAGCATGTTAATAAACAAGCAATACAAAAAGCAGGGAAGTTGGCAAGCAAACGTATTTACCATCGAGCAGATATTGATGTAGAGGTTTTGTATGATAGCCCTAAATTATATGGATCTGTAAAATCATTTATTAAGGTGATCAATAAATATAATAAAGAATTTGATTCTTTATTAATGAACTGCCTTTTTGCATAGTTATAAGGAGAACAATAATGAAACATTTTCATCATAGCCACATTATAAGTATTGTCGGTGAAAAAAATGTCAGGATGGGGAGTAAAGGAAGTCGGCAGTGGCAGTTATTAAAGCAATTTAATGAAAAAAGTGTCGAGGATTTTGAGAAAGCGGCAAAAAAAGCAACTAACCTCAACCCTTCTGAAACTTATCAGCAAGGAAAATGGTGGGTTAGGGAGTTGGATTATTGCTGGGATCATAAAGTAATTAGTATTAATTCTGTGAATGCTCCAATACGGTCAAGAACAATAAAATCTTTCGAAAATGGGGAGAATGAGAGTTCGGGAATTGACAAAACTCTACCCTCTAATACTACTAACAATATTGATGGGTTGAAGTTAAAAGAAAATCAAAAAATTGATATGAATGAGACTGGTGTTTATATGGCTTACCCAACCACTTCAGTGTTAAAGCCTGTTTATCGGGGGTATAAAGCACAAGTGAATGATATGCATACAAAGGTAGGCATCACTGAAGATAGCTTTTCATCAAGAAAAAACTCATATCTTAAAACTTTTGGTGGTGAGGTGAAATTTATTCCCGTTGCTGAAATAAAAATTGCTGAATTAAAAAATGTTGAAAAAATAATAGTTGCTGATTTATCTACAAAATTTCAGAAAGTAGGGCGGACACGGGAGTGGTTTGAAACAAATGATAGAAATATGGTATTAGAAATGGTTCTAGAAAGTATTAAGACAGGCAGGGCATGAATGTGTATTTGTACTTTGTCTAAAGGTGTATCAATAAATATTATGTAGCATGATGAAAAGATAATGGAGCTAGGAAAATGACTACGATGACTACGGCGCAATTTGAATGTTGCTTGTGTGGAGGGGTGAGTGAACAAACCGTTATTAAAAGTACCAGTTCATTTGGTGCTCCTGATTTAGATACACGACCACCAGAGTTGCAACGTTCAACAATTTACAACTGGGTTCAGAGATGTCCATCGTGTGGATACTGCTCATCTGATTTGTCGAAAGGTAGCGATGATTTAAGCGAAATTGTCCAGTCGAAAGAATATCAAAGTATTATTAAGAATAAGGAAGTTTCTGAGATAGCGGGGTCTTTTTTAGCAATGTCATTCCAAAAGGAGTTTATGGAGAAATATGCTGATTCAGCATGGAGTGTAATTCATGCAGCATGGATTTGTGACGATGAAGAAAATTGGTTAAAAGCAAAAGAACTAAGAATCAAAGCTATTAACTTGATTGAAAAAGCTAAAGAACACACTCAAAAACTTGCTGATCAAGCGGGTGCATCTGAAGCAATTACAATCGATCTTATGCGTAGGTGTGGTATGTTTCAGGAAGCTTTGGATTTGGCTGAATTGATTAAAAATGGTGATGATATTGAAGAGGTAATTCTTCGGGTTATCAGTTATGAAATATCTCTTATTAAGTTAAGAGATATAGATGTGCATACTGTCTCTGAGGCTTTAGGGGAGATTAATTAGGTGGAGAAAAGTGCTGTTCTGTTCTTCTACTTTTATTGATACAGATAAGTGTATCAATACCGCCATTTTCAACGAGTTCTTGGTAATGATAAAATGCGTCTTTTGATATGCCCATGACTTTGAAGGCTTTTGATACGTTTCCGAGTCCTTCCGCATATAGAAAACTGTAACGTTACACCTGTAAAATGTAATATTATTACACTTTTCTACCTAGTGGTATGCAGAAAATAAGTGCTATTTCAGTGCTATTTCAGTGCTATTTCAGTGCTATTTCAGTGCTATTTCAGTGCTATTTCAGTGCTATTTCAGTGCTATTAGGCCGCTGACTTTGAATTGTGGTTCTTATGGTAGGGATTTTGGAGTTAACATATATTATGGCTATGTCACTGTTAAGTGTTGAAAATCCCCAAGAGCTGAATTTAATAGCATTTCAGAGGTAAGGTGTTGGTATTCATCGATCATTCTGCACCATCCCAAATAGTTTGAAAGATATTTGGTAGCAACGCCATGAAAATGGATTAACCAAGTTTTAAATCGAATGTGATAGGCATTAATATTTTGCACATGGTAAGCCCCCTTTAATGACTCGCTGCCCTTGGCTGATAATACCGCTTCATGGGTAATATTTTCAGCCTGAAAAAATGCATTATATAAAGGGTTGCTATTTACTGACTAACAGGGCATCTGTCTCTAATATGGGTTTTAAGTGTTCTGTAAGAAGTGCTTTCTTTCGTTATAGTCCCGTTTCCAGTAACAAAGTCCACAGAAATGCCTCGTTTGCTTGCTATTCCTCCACGCTTACGCGGCTTTCGGCTCCCTTTATGCGACTCAAGTGAATACGTTTCATCAGTCTCTGCAATGCCATTGAGTACGGAGGGACGGTCTTGCTTAATCCATGTTAAAAACCGATGCCGCCAGCGAAAAGTGGTATTGCGATGACCATCAAGAACTAGTGCAGCTTGGCGGACAGTTAACGACTGAGCAATTGCCACAAGGTACTTAGCTACTTAGATTTATCCCGAAGGTGAGCAAGCGGTGTTCCCGTTAAGGCATTAAATGTTTTCTTACATGCTTTACACCGATATCTTTCAAGTCCACTGGCAGAGCCATACCTATAACTTTCTGGATGTGCATAATAGGGGAAAATACCTTTTATATCAAAGGCTGTTTCAATCAATTCGCTAACCTTGGGTTCACCTGACTGATAAATGTGCCAATGTTGTCGTTAATACTGAACGCTGATGGTGATCTAATTGCTGTATTTCAGAAATCCATTCTAAAAATTCAGGGGCTTTCATTATTGTCCCCTTACACTATCAGGATCTATACTTTCATAGGCAACGATTTGAAATTAGAATTTCACAATTAACGATGACATAGCCTATATTATTGAGCTATGTTTTTTATAAAGCTAAACAGCAAGATAGGTGTGTTGTTGGTTGCATAGGTTTCTTCTTAAAATGTAAATAAACTTAAGCCGTAAATGGCTATATTTAACTTACAAGTTTTCTGATTAAGACAGCAAATAAAATTAAAAGAGCACAATGTTTGCTTTTTAGTTTTCTTTGGAAGTAGAGTTTAAGTCAGATACTGTTTTTCGGTGTATTGAAGAAAATTGTGTCCATGCTGGGGGGGAATATACAGTAATTCCATTTTAGGTGGAGCTGGCGCGATTTAAAAGAATTTGTGTGTGTTTGTCGGGCGTAGAATTTAAACCGCACTGAGGATGGCGCAAGGATTGGTCATTCAAGAAAGGAACGGTTTTTGTACGATGAATTGTAAGGCAGCTTGTGCGCAGTGCAGCTTTTTGGGTTTGATTTTTATTGAAGGTCGTTGGCGATTTTTATGTTGATTAATAATATCTATAAATTACAGTGTGTTAGTGTTTTTGTTAAAGAATTTAAAAGAATATTAGAGATCAAAAGGGTATCAAAAATTTATTAGGGATTATGCCCCTTAGCCCAGTGTTTGCGCGGGATTAATAAATTCTCTAACCGCCACCATAACAGCTACCAAATAGATATATTTTGCTTTAGACATAAAAAAGGCCCGTAACGAAAACGCTACAGGCCTTTAGAATATGGAGCTGGTGATGGGACTCGAACCCGCGACCGGTTGATTACAAAACCCCATATTAAATATTAATCATATATAAATCAATGGCTTGATGGCTTCGCTTGTAACTTCTCAATAACCAGGGGCAGGACTAAAAAGTTTATTTATTACTTGACAGGGTTTTTGGTCAAAAAACGAAAAAACATGTTCTTTATAATCCGCCGCTATTTACCCCCTATAGACGCTATACAATAATTGATATTCAGATTTATTTTCTTTCCAGTAACTAGCCAAGGCTGATTTTTTATCTTGCTTTACAACGGATCTCAGTGATCAAAATTCACGTTTTAAAACCAGTGATATACTAGGTTTAGTCAATTGCCTTTGCTTGAAATCTGTGAAAAAAACAATCGTCATCCCTGATATCCCTGAAAAAGATCAAACAGCTACGGTTAAAATGCTGTTGCTTTTGGCTGAACAGTTTGCTCAACAAATTCAACTGCAAACTGAAGAAATCGCTAGACTGAAAGATGAGATTAATATCCTAAAGGGCGAGAAAAAACGACCTGTTTTTAAACCCAGCAAACTAGACGAGAAAACAGGCAAGCAGAATAAAGCAAAGGATTCGGATGAAGATAACAGTGAGCCACCGCCTAAAAAAAGAGCGAAGAAGTGTAAAACGGCTCAGTTAACCATCCATCAAGAAAAAGTGATCAAACCTGATGCACTTATTCCTGAAGGATCCCGATTTAAAGGTTATCGTGACTTTGTGGTTCAAGACCTACACATTGAAGTCCGCAATATTCGTTATCGATTAGAGCGCTGGAATACGCCTGATAATAAGACCTTAATGGGAAGATTACCCAACTCAGTTAATCATCAGCATTTTGGCCCTCGCTTAATCAGTTACATCCTGTATCAATATCATCACTGTCAAACAACTCAACCGTTGTTATTAGAGCAGTTACGCGAATGGGGCATTGATATATCTGCTGGGCAAATCAACCATTTACTCATTGCCAAAAAAAACCTTTTCCATGCTGAAAAAGACGCTATTTTAACGCGTGGATTATTGGCATCTTCTTACGTGACTGTAGATGATAGTGGTGCCCGACATCAAGGTAAAAATGGCTATGTAACACAGGTAGGTAATGACTTTTTCGCCTGGTTTAAAAGCACATCAACAAAAAGCCGAGTCAACTTTCTTGAGTTATTGAGAGCAGGCGAACAAGATTACTGTCTTACTGAATCAGCTCTTTCTTATATGAAAGATCAAAAGCTACCCCAAGCTAGCTTATTGCAGATACAGCACCATAAAGGTCAGACTTTCTCTTGTCAGGAAAAATGGTTAGCTTGGCTTGAAAAACACGCTATTACAAAAAAACGACACCGACGCATTGCAACAGAAGGGGCTTTGCTGGGGAGTATTTTACAGCATGGCTTATGTCATGATTTAGCTGTTGTGAGTGATGGTGCAGGACAGTTTAATATCCTAACCCATGGCCTATGTTGGGTCCATACCGAACGGTTAGTTCATAAACTATTACCTTTAAATGAAGCGCATCGTGAAGATATTGCTCAGGTGAGAGATCAAATATGGACTTACTATGCCGATCTAAAAGACTATAAAGAACACCCAGAAGCAGATAAGAAAATATCCCTGATTGCACGCTTTGATACTCTATTTACACAGAAAACACGTTATCAAACATTAAACCAATTACTCAAGCGTATCCATCAAAATAAAGCTGAATTGTTATTGGTGCTCAATCGTCCTGACATTCCATTGCATACGAATGGCAGTGAAACAGATATTCGAGATTTTGTAAAAAAACGAAAAGTGAGCGGGGGAACGCGTAGCGATGAAGGCCGAAAGTGCCGAGATACGTTTATCAGTCTTAAAAAAACATGTCGAAAATTAGGGGTTCCATTTTGGCAGTATTTAGCTGATCGTCATGGTATTGGTGAACAAACGATTCACCCCTTCAGGATATAATCGCTGAACGAGCTTTACTTGCCCCCGATTATTGAGAAGTTACCTTCGCTTCTTATAACCCTACTACAGTAGTATTACTGTTATAGCGGCTTGTGAATATGTATTGGTGCAAAATTGGTACATTAGCAGAAATTGACCTTACTGAATGGATTCATCTATTTATCTCCTTATTTTGATAAAAATAATACAAAGTGAATTTTCTTGGCTATAATTTGGCCTAACAAATGAAGCCATTCATTAAATAATATCTGTAATTATCTAGTTTCTGGTTATCCTGTTATTTTGAATGTTATCCAGTTTAGAAGAATAGGTTTTGACGTAAGGAATTTAAAAAAAATATTTTTTAATGAGCATAGATATACAGATCAAGATAATAACTAGGCGCAAAGAATATAAAAGGAATAAAATGAAAGCAGAGTACATAGCACCACAAAAAGGAATAGAAGCATTCAACTGCCCAAATTGCCATGTTTATGCCAAACAGCAATGGTTTTTTATGTCAGGTGCTTCAAACAAGGATGGGTACGGACAGCAATATAATAATCAAAACTTCTTGATATCTAGCTGTGAAAACTGCTCATCACCAACAATATGGTTAGGTGAGAAAATTATTTTTCCTATTCATTCAGCTTCTGAGCCACCCAACATTGACCTGCCTGAAGAGATAAAACAGGATTATGAAGAGGCCAGAACAATTGCAAATTTGTCACCAAGAGGTGCGGCGGCCTTGCTTCGGTTATCTATCCAAAAGTTGTGTGCTCATTTAGGGCAGCCAGGAAACAATATCAATGCTGACATAAAAGCTTTAGTTGAAGCTGGCCTTCCCCCAAAGGTGCAGCAAGCCTTAGACAGTGTTCGCGTTATTGGCAACCATGCTGTTCATCCCGGAGAAATAGACCTTAAAGACGATCTTGAAACAGTAAATAAGCTATTTAAGCTCGTTAACTTCATAACAAACAAGATGATAACTGAGCCTAAAGAAATTGATGAAATATATGGAAGCCTCCCTGAAGATAAAATTCAAGGTATAAATCAAAGGGATGGCAATAATAATTAGCGCCTAACAAGGCGCTCGTTCGGACGCAAACTACGCTTCGCTTGCGCCGCACAGCTTAAGCGTTATGTAAGATAGGACACTATACAGTTAACATCAATTTGAAGCGGGAGTTCATTAGATGACACACGGGTATGTTTATATCCTAAGTAACCCGAAAATGCCAAACCTTATAAAAATTGGCATGACTAACAGAGATCCATTTGTGCGCGCAGATGAAATCTCGAGTTCAACCGGTATACCAGTTCCTTTTAAAGTTGAATACTTTGCTGAGACAATGACTCCTGAAAAACTTGAGAAGGCTGTGCACAAAGATTTAAAAAAACATCGAATTACAAATAATAGGGAGTTTTTTGAGATTGATGTTGAAACAGCGACTAAAACAATTAATCATCTAGGAGGGCGCCCCGGATATTTGTTTCAAAAGGACTATTTAATTGAAAAAGAAACCATGGATGCATCTCCATGGATTGAAGAGAATGGTGAATTTTCTGAAGAAGAGCAAATTAATGTAAAACAGGGTGTAGAAACACGGTTGCAAAGTAATAAGTCTACTAGTGAGGACAACATTTCCCCAAAAGTAGCAATGAAATCTAATAAGGCAATACAAAGTAAACCTCAAGAAATAAAATGGGTAGTACCAACTGATGAAGAGCGCCAAGCATCAATTCGTGAAAGTATTCGTATTCAAAAAGAATGGCAAAAAAAACGATTGCAACGAGAACGCTCAGAAACGTTTTTAGGAAAGTGTTTAAGTCTTTTTAAGAAGGAAAGTTAAGGATCTTGATACTGTGCTGAGGAAAACAATAAAAGCGATAGAACTGAATGATCCAGAGTTAAGCCCTGATGTTTGCGAAGCTGAGAGCTGAAATAAAGAAGTGCAGAGGTCTGCCATGGAATTTAAAAATGAGAAGAAGACCAAATATACCAGATGTAATTACTCTTTACTTTTTTTGTTATAACGAGAAAAATCAACTTGCCTCAATTCGTCTAAGGAATTATGCATCTTGCTGAAAATAGATCATCGGCTTGATTAGACCTGACGTTGACATAGGGGGATAGCCTCCCAATCAAGTTCTAGTGCTTCTGCTTTACTCACGGCTTTTTGTATAGCACCTAGACTTAATCTCAAGCTATCTCTAATTTGACGCATGCTGAGTTTGGCATGCAGTCTAAGTCTTAATATTTCTCGTAATTGTCGCATTGGTATTCTCTTTGTTGCCATTGCCTTTCCTGATATGAAAATCAGTTAGGGTAGCAGTGGAAATAATCAATGCGTGTAGAGGATAATTATTGATCGTGAACACTGATTATTAAATATCAGTTAAAACGTTCACGTTCAAATAATTATAGGTGTTCACGATGGATAATAATGAGTGTTCACTATGCTTAAGAATCGGTGTTCATGATGGGTGAGAATATGCAATACGGCCACGAATTCGAGTTGCTGTTTCTGTTTTCTCATACCATATCGGATTTAACACCGCTAACATATCATCTAATTCAATATCTTTAATGTTCATATTTCCTATAATAGGATAAACATAAGTAGTTAGTGTATTAGTCCATTGTTGTACGTGTTTTGGGTTCGTCCAGCTGGCTTTGTTTGCTTCTATATATTGAGTAGCGCACCATTCAAAGGTTATGTTTTCTTGTATTGCTTCTAACTTTAGCCTTTCAACCTCTTTCTTACGTTCCATGATTGGGTTATAGGAAGGGTCATTCTTTACCTTGTTATTAAGTTCAGCCGCTTGTATTCGAGCACCACCTAATGATAATGAAGTAATACCACCTAACCCCATTTCTTTACGTTTACCTAATAGCTGGAACCTGAATAACCACGACTTAGCACCTGTTGCTTTCACCTGTAAATACAAACCATTTGAGTTATCCGAATGCCTACCAGCTTTAGCATTTTTCACTGAAATTGCTGTTAGTGTATATTTACTACTCTTATCCGCCATACTCTCCGCCTTTGTATATCAACATGTTACAAATACAGCAGACCCACCGAAAGACCCACCTTTTTACTTGTGTTGTAATGATACATTACGATTTAAAGTGAAGCTAATATTAGTGTAAAGTGTTGATATATAAAGAAAGCTGACTTAATCTCCGTATAAGTGATTGATTTTGCTATATATTAAGGATTTGTGTGTTGTAAGGTATTGATATAATATTGTTTTTGGTTTAACATGGAGTCATAAAAAACAGGGGTTTGTAGGGCTGCTTCTCCGCCATAATTTAAAAACCAGTATTTATTACTGGTTTTTTTATGCCTGAAAGAAAACCACGCCATTACATTTTAACAACCCGCGACAGAATAGCTCCAATCTTAATAAAAATATCAGTTGGTATTTTTTCACTTTCATTAGATTAAAAGTTTCTGCCCTCCCCCCCCTTTAACTTAAAAAGAAAGATTGACCAGCCATGTCCGACCGATTTACAGCAAATATAAAAACGACTCTACTCCCTTTTCTAGATACGCAATTAAAAGGCTGGGCTCGTAGTAAGGTTAAACAACGACTTAAAACAGGGTGTGTATTTGTTGATGGTCAATCAGTTACTCAGCATAACCACGAGTTAAACATC
>ENA-OSET01005463-OSET01005463.1-sediment-metagenome-genome-assembly--contig:-NODE-5463-length-10706-cov-3.933390_pt1 | contig 10706 bp, 9 predicted proteins | sample MGYA00237882_ERZ534229 | MGnify/ENA primary metagenome ERZ534229 (study PRJEB26408, sample SAMN06266212) | sediment metagenome | isolation source: Hudson Canyon methane seep mesocosm | place: USA:Hudson...
AGACTTGATTTCTGATATAGAAAAAATCCGTAAACATCTCGTTATTGAATCATGGGTTTTATTTGGTGGTTCGTGGGGTTCAACCTTAAGCCTATTATATGCACAAGCTTTTCCTGAACGTGTTAGTGAATTTATTTTGCGTGGAATATTCCTTTGCCGGAAAAAGGATATAGATTGGTTTTATCAGGAGGGGGCAAGTAGAGTATTTCCTGATGAATGGCAGGCTTATATAAAGCAGATTCCTATTGAGCAGCATTCAAACTTTATAAACGCCTATCACCTTTTATTGACGAGCGACAATGAATTGCAGCGTATGGCTGCTGCCAAAGCCTGGTCGGGTTGGGAAGGGACTTGTTCTGCATTAAAATTGAACAAAGGCTTAAAGGAGCAATTCATACAACCTCACATTGCTTTGGCTATGGCACGTATTGAATGCCATTACTTTATCAACAATAGTTTTATAAAAGAAAATCAAATAATAGAAAACATGGATAAAATCGCACATATACCAGGCGTCATCGTGCATGGAAGGTACGACATGGTGTGCCCCTTAGATAATGCCTTTGAATTAAAGCAGCATTGGCTATCTGGGGATTTACAGATAATACGAGAAGCTGGGCATAGTGCTTTTGAACCAGGTAATACTGATGCACTAATTAAAGCCACGCGTGATACGGCTAAACGGTTAAAAAAGCCGACTTGATCTAAGCGTTATGTTCATTCCATTTGATACATTCGTCCAGACTAATACCTTTTCCGCCAAATATATCTAAGGCACTTCCTATTGTTAGATCAACAGTTCCATTGGATAATTTCTGTACCAACTCTAGATCTTTACGGGAGCGAGCGCCCCCCGCATATGTCATAGGTAAGGGGGATATATTACCGAGTAGTGAAACAAGGTCTTGATCAATACCTGCTTGCATCCCTTCAACATCAGCGGCATGGATCAGAAACTCTGAACAATGTGACGCTAACTCATTCAATGTCTCAGCGGTGATTTGTGTATTGGTAATTGTTTGCCATCTATCCGTCGCAATATTCCAACCTGTTTTCGTTCGTCTACAGCTTAGGTCTAAAATTAACCGCTCTGAGCCGGTTTCTTTTTTTATTGCGTCTAATCTCTTTGACGACAATTGACCGTCTTCAAATATGTAAGACGTCACAATGACATGAGACGCGCCAGCCTCTAAGTAGCCACTTGCATTTTCTGCATTAACGCCCCCACCAAACTGCAAGCCATTAGGCCAGGCCGATAATGCGCTTAACACTGCCTGCTCGTTTCCAGGCCCTAGCGCAATAACATGACCTCCGATTAAGTTATGTTCTTTGTATAATTTTGCATAATGAGAGGCATCTAAGGTACTAACGAAATTTGTCTCAGCGCCGTGGTCATTTAAACTCCCGCCAACAATTTGTTTTACTTCACCTTGGTGTAAATCTATACAGGGCCGAAAGTGTGTCAATATAACCTCTATTTTATATTTACTTGGAATATTGTTCTTTAATAACTCATGGCATTATAACGGAATTTAAGCTTAATAAATAATAGCCTTCTGTGGATAAATAAACTATAAGACTTTAAAGAAAGTGAACATTAACCGAGTCAAGCATTCGCCTTGGCGTAATCCCAAAAAATTCTTTAAATGAGCGCGTGAAGTGAGCACTGTCTGCAAAGCCCGCTTCTTGGCTAGCCTCTGTGATAGACATTCCCTGGTTTATGAAATACCCCCCGCGTTTAACTTTTTCAACCAATATATAGCTTTTAATTGGCATGTGGAGTTCGTCTTTGAATAAGTGAGAGAGCCTGTTTCCAGATAAACCAACCGTTGAAGCATGAAACTCTAATAAGTTAATCTTCGGTAATTGCTCTCTAATATTTTCGGCTACATATATAGCACGCTTATCAGGTTTTACTTCGGTTGGTAAGTAACCTTTAATCGAGTCTAATATTTGCTTACAGCCAACACTTAATTGTGTGGCGTCGGCCGTTTCTTTAACGATATCTGAAATCCAAAATTCTTGGCTTATATCTTTATCGAAAGTTATTTCTATATGTGATTGGCTATTGATAAAAGGTGTAAGGGAGTGATATTCAGTCGTTAAGGGTAAGAAATTTATTTCAAGGCAACTACAAGAATCTGATTTATAAGTGATCGGGTCTTGTCTGTTCAGCAATGCGGCAGAGTAATATTTAATTTCGCCTGATTCAGATTGAAGTGTGAAAGGTTCGGAATTTAATGAAACGAGTAGGGTAATGCCGACTCTTGGTTGAAATATAAAGGAGACTGGAGGGAAAATAGATAAATAGAAATCGTCCAAGATATAGGCAATATGCGGTAGTTTATGCAACATCAAAACGCCTTGAATTTAAGTCTAATTTGCTTGGTTGTAAATTATTATTGAAGTTAACTTAATGCACACTCAAAAAATCTCCAGTCATTTAAATGGTCGGCTGGAGTTCCTTAGCGGAAAGTCTCTCATCTATTAAACTTAATAGAGCATAAAGTGTTTGTCGATAGAATTTAGGGCTGAAATCAAAGTCGGATCAAATGATGATCTGTATATAGGGACCTTACACTCTGTCAAAAATAACAGGTTAGGGTTTAGTCTTGTATTAAGTGGTAAGTCTGATATCAAGCATATGTCAATCTCAAGAGTAGTGAGCTCAGTTGACAGTGTAGATATTGTATTCATTATTATTCTCCTTTTTTCTACACTAAAAGTTTAACGAGAGAGTGGATACGAGGCTTGAACCTAACGGCTAATCTTCACTTAATAATTCGTAAATGGGATGTGTATCACAAATCTAATGGTACTTATCAATAATGCCTGGTTTCAACTACTTACTACCCAAATGGGGGATACAAAGTCTAGTTAACTCCTTCTTATAATTGAAACTCAACAAGCTGTATATGTTGCATCACTTAATAAATATAAAAAGGAATCTATATGCGCAAAATTATTTTATCTATCATCATTACTTCTCTGACTCTAGCGGCTAGTTCTGCTAATGCTTGGTGGGGTTATACTAAAACTAAGTATCCTATTGTATTAGTTCATGGAGTAACGGGATTTAACACTTTAGGGGGCTTAATTAATTATTTTCATACAGTTCCCTATAACCTAGAAAGAGATGGCGCAAAGGTCTACCAACCCAGCGTTTCTTTCGTGAATACAAGCGAAGCAAGAGGGCAGCAGTTAGCCTCTTATTTGAATGGAATATCAGAATCAAAAGTAAATATTATGGCGCATAGCCAGGGAGCGCCAACGTCAAGAGTTGCAGCATCGATTGTGCCACATAAGGTCGCCTCTATTACTTCAATTGACGGCGTAAACTACGGTTCTAAAGTGGCAGATGTTGTGAGAGGCATTATACCACCTGGAACAAATATAGAGGGTGGCGCAAATGCTATTGCTAATGCTTTAGGGGGATTAGTAAATGCTTTGTCTAGTTCAAACAATCCTCAGAATGGTCTTGGTGCCTTAGAAACATTAACTACTCAGGGCACAATTAATTTGAATAACGCGCTAAGCTGGAAAGGCGTTAATCCGAACTATTGTAATGGTACCTCTGAAAACATCAATATAAGTGGTCACAACATTAAGATGTTTTCTTGGACGGGCGACGTGTCTTGGACAAATATTCTTGATCCTATAGATGCATTTCTGACAATTACATCGGCAGCATTTTCCTGGGGAGAAAAGAATGATGGTCTAGTCGCAACTTGCTCTACTAAAATGGGCAACGTTATTAGTACTGGCTATTCAATGAATCATGTAGATGCGATTAATCATCTATTTGGCGTTCGTTCTATCTGGACAAATCCTGTTTCACTTTATAGAAGTCAAGCGAACCGTTTAAAGGGTCGTGGACTATAAGTTGTAACTAACATTTTTAGGCCGTTTAGCAGAACACGCCAAATCAATACTTGATGTGTTCTGCTCGTTTTAGCTTTAACGCTAGGTAAGTATGTAATGAGAAATATAAGAATAATTAGTTTGATGGTTTTCTGCTTAGCTTTGTTGGCAATTATTTTGGTGAGTTTCAGCTCCGAGTCTGTGCATGTTATAGATTCTGAAAAACAGCGCCAGTTCTTTAAGCAAGGTCATATAACCATTGAGTCTTTAAGTTCAGGAAATGTCTTGATTATAGCGGAGGGCGATAAAGAGAGGGTCGTTGAAGTTGAAGTCATTGCACAAACGCCAAATTCATTACCTGGGGTTGTCTTTGCAAAATCCATTGAGGGAACTGAAGTTGATGGGCGATTAAAGTCAGATGAAAATGGTAACTTGATAATCGATCTTGAAGTGCGTGATCTGTTTGACTATTTCCTAAATACTGTTGCTGATGTTGCACCTGAAGTTGCGATGGCAGAGTTACAAAAATTCGCAGTTGCTTATTTACCTGCTTCAGCTGCTAAGCAGGCGATGGTGTTATTGGATGACTACCTTAACTATAAAGAAACGGCTATAGAGTTAATGAATCAGCCTTTATTACCTCAGCATCAACAAGACGCAGATTATCAGATTCAACAACTTCAATTCAGTTTTGAGCAACTTAAACAGATTAGACGACAAACGATGAGTGAAGAAGCCGTTACAGCTTTCTTTTCATTAGAAGAAGCGTATGGAAGCTACACAATAGAAACAATTAAAATTGAAAACAACAAAATGCTATCTGCTGGTGAAAAGGCAGCACAATTAGAATTACAGCGTTCATTTCTGCCTGATATGATACGTAATACAGAAACTCAGATAGCTGTGGATGCTGAAAATCTAGAAGAGATTAATACTATATTAATTTCAGATTTGTCCGATGAACAGGTCTTTATTACACTACAAGGAAAGGGTTTGCAGCAAGATGCTTTAGAAGATGCGATGCGATATAGAAGAGAGCAACGAAGTTTTGAGTTAAGTTATCAGAAGTATAAGGTTGAACGTGATTTATTATTTGAGGCGGGTTTATCAGAAATGGATAAAAATTCACAAGTAGAACTATTACGTAAACGCTACTTTTTGGATGAGAGAACCCTGACACAAGCAAGGGTAAAAGACTTACAGTCTTAAGACGGGACTATTTATAGGATATACTTTGATAATAAAAATGTAATAGTGTCCCTATAGCGATGATAATTACTAACAATAGCATCACATCAGAAAATAGTAGTGTAGAAGAGGCAATTGAAAAGGCTTTAAACACTAGGCGCTTTATGTTGAAGTTCGATAGCCAGCTCGAAAAGCAATATAAAGAGGCTCGACATGCCCGGCTTGTGAAGCGTATACCTAACATTGCATTCGCTAGTTTTTTAATTTATTGCACGTTTTTTGCACTCGATCTTTTCTTTCTTCCCCAGCATGTTTACTTAGTCACCATAGCCATAAGACTATTTGTAGTATGTCCGTTAATAGCATTTGTGATCTTAGGTGCTTATAAACTATGGCCTGAAAAACTCTTTAATATTTTTTATGTGGTTTCTTACCTAATAGGAGGCATTAGTGTTGTAGCTATTTTATTTACAGCACGTAGCTATGATATTTATCTGCCCTTCGATGGTTTATTGCTGCATTTGATATTCGGTTACTTTCTGATGGCAATGCCCTTTTATAGTGTGGTGATTGCTTCAAGTGTCATCTCTGTTAGTTATTTTCTTAGTGAGGTTTACCTAGGACCTAGTGTTGAACAATTAAGTTACGATGCCATTTTTATGCTTACGGTTAATATTATGGGAGCAGTTGGTAGTTATCTACAAGAAAATTCAAGACGTAAACTTTTTATCAAAGATAAGCTAATACAATTCAATGCTGAAAAAGATGCGCGTGAAATCATCGCTAAAACTAAGCTGGTTGCTACTGCAAGTCATGATTTAAGGCAGCCTTTGAATGCTATGAACCTGTTGGCTGAAACATTGGAAGAAAAACTTATTTCAGGGGAAGCCTTAGATATAACCCATAAACTTCAGAGTTCAATTCAACATTTAAATCAATTGCTTGGCTCACTTGTTAATATCTCTCAATTAAATGTAGGCATCATTTCTCCTCGGATGAGTTCAACTAATATACATAATCTGGTCAATTCTATTATTGAAGAACAGGTACAGCGCGCAGAACAGCTGGGAGTAGTGCTGACTTGTGATGGCAATAATCAGGTACTTGTTAAAAGTGATCAATTGTTATTAAGTCGAGTAATAAGAAATCTATTACAGAATGCACTGGATCATGCCGAAGCGAAATATATCTCTATTTCATGGCGCGTTAAAGAGAAAGTTGTAAGAGTGGAGGTAAGGGATGATGGTGTCGGTATTCCAGAAGAAGACAGGCGGGCAATTTTTGAAGAATTTCATCAGGTAGGCGATTCAGTTAAGTTAGGTATGGGTTTGGGGCTGGCGATTGTCAAACAACTGTGTGAGCTAATGGGAATCAATCTGGGAATAAAGCGGGACCTAAGTAAAGGTAGTTGCTTCTTTTTGGAGTTGGTAATGGCTGAAGACATAAATGTTGAAGCGTTAGTTGTACCCATATCAGAGCAAAGCAAAGGTCAATTGACAATTTTTTTAGTGGAGGATGATATAAGTACCTTGGAGTCAATGACTGATTTACTGACGACATGGGGATATCGTGTTTGTTCTTTTGAAGGACCTTCCGATGCACTAAAACAAATTGATATGATTAAGCCTGATTTAATCATAAGTGATTATCGATTTCCAGAAGCAATAAATGGACTGACTTTTCTTGCCAGGGTTCATGCTACTTTGGACAGTGTCATCCCAGCTATACTGATAACAGCTGACACCACTCATGATTTTGAATCAGAGATAAAAGACCGCCTAAGTGTAAAGCAACAACATAAGACTTACGTTCAATTTAAGCCGGTTTTACCCGTTAAACTCAAACTTCTATTACAACATTGTATCGAAAATAAAACGCATTAGATTTTTACTTTTTTAAAGCAAACCTAGTGCAATAGCTTTTCGAGTGCACTCAGTTCTATTGTGTACCTCAAATAAGTTGAATAAAGACTTTAGGTGACTTTTAACTGTGTGATCAGAAAGGTTGAGTTGTTGGCAAATTCGCTTATTTGGTAAACCTTCAGCTAATAATTCAAGCACTTCTTTTTGACGAGGGGTAAGTGATAAATTTGCTTGAGGTGTGTAGAAAGCTGGTAAGTAGATTTCACCCAACAGAATGCTTTTTATCGCTTTGAGGATCTCTTTACTTCCACTTGATTTACTTATGAATCCTGAGGCGCCACATGCCAAAGATATATCGATATCACTATTCTTTTCAGAAGCAGACAAAATAGAAACAGGAATAAAAATCTTTTGAGTTTTAATAAATGATATTAATGAAAGGCCGCCTTGGTCTGGTAATCCTAAATCTAATAGGATCAAATCATAATCTGATTTAGTTAATAATTTTTCTTTCGCATTTATAATTTTATTGACGCAATCAATTTCTACTTGGGGCGCTAATCGATTAAGAATGAATGATAGGCCTTCGAAGAAGATCGGGTGATCTTCTACTACAAGAAGTTTTAAATTCTTGGCAGACGTATACGATGTCAGTGCATGCATATATAAGTATCTTTTTAATATTTTTATATTTATTTTTTACTGTTTAGCTTTAAACGTAAAAGCCAACAGATGACTTAAATTAGCATAAAATGAACAGGATTTTAATGTGAAATGTCATAAAAATAACATTTACTCAGATTTTATTATTTTATTATTTTATATAAAATTGCCTTTATATTAAAATGTAGGGTATTTCTTTAACAACTAAAAGAGTCGCCTTCTAGTGATTAGGTTTAGAGTGAAACATTGCAACCGTTTAAACCGCAGTAACCGTTTGGGTTTTTATGAAGGTATTGCTGATGATACTCTTCAGCGAAATAAAATTGCGATAGTGGTGTGATTTCTGTTGTTATTTTCCCTAAGCCTGCTTTTTCTAAGTTTAGTTGATACGTATTGAGGCTTGAAGTAGCTTGCCCTAGCTGTTGTTTATTTGTTGTATAAATACCTGAGCGATATTGGGTCCCAACATCATTCCCCTGTCGCATTCCTTGCGTTGGGTTATGTGACTCCCAGAACACTTTTAGTAACTGCGGATAAGCGATTTGTTCTGGATGATAAGTGACCAAAACTGCTTCAGTGTGGCCTGTAGAACCTGAACAAACCTCCTCGTAAGTGGGGTTGGGTGTAAAGCCACTGACATAACCAACGGCTGTAGAATATACACCTTTCAAGTTCCAAAATTTCCGTTCGGCCCCCCAAAAACAACCTAATGCAAAAATTCCTTGTTGAAGGTGCTCAGGAAACGGTGAGCACATTGCATGTCCATTAACTGAGTGGACTCCAGAAATTTGTATTGAGGTTGTTCTTCCGACCAGCGCATTATCAGTAGCTACCATTTGTGGATCTTCAGGTTTAAAAAACATGCGGTTTGTCCTTATGTATAGCAAAATTTAATTAAGTCGACGTGTAATTTCTTTTTCTAAATGTTCAATGAAACCAGGCTCAAAACCTTGATGAGATAAAATGATAGTGCCCGCTTGATCAACTAAAAATGAACTGGGCAAACCAATCAGCTCATAGGCTTGTTGTGTTTTACCGGTATTTGCTCTTAATATGGGAAAGCTTAAGGTTTTATCTCTTAAAAAATCATTTGCTTCCTTGGTGGTTACGTCCACATTGATGGCTAGTACTTCAAAAGAATGCTTACCGTATTGCGCTTGAATTTTAGTTCTTAATTTACTGTATTCTGGTAAGGACTGTTGACATGGCTCACACCAAGAAGCCCAAAAATCAATCAAAACTATTTGCCCTTTATAAGCACTTAAGCTCTCTAGCTTTTCACCGCTGAGATAAGGCAATTCAAAGTCAGGAGCTTGATCGGCTGTTAAAAGGCTGGAATAGCTCAATAGTAGGGTAAGAATTAAAATAAAGTTCATCATAAGTCGCTTACCAAATTAAATCGAGAATAGAGTATGTTAAATAGCTTCTCAACTCTGACCATGGCTAACGGAAATAGTTCATGTCTTGTATTGAACGTTTTATTTATCCATAAGCATGTATGATACGGGCAATATTTTTTTGGAAGTGATCATGATAAGCGCTTTGAATTATATAATACCGCTTATTTTACGTGAAAATATTTTTTCAAAAATAACATAAAAGCTTTGTGTATGCCTTCGGCGTAACTAATAAAAAAGGAAATAACCAGTCAACTCTATAAAGAGTAGAAACATATAACTGGCTAGTATTTAACCTTAAAAGACGACACATATATTATGATATCTACATTGTTTACTGGTTTTAGTCTTGGTTGTTTAACCTTGGTTTTCATTATTGTATTTAGAGATTTTAGAAAATTCCGCGTCGCGCAAGTCTTTATGGCTCTTTTGGTTTCAGCTTCTGCATATATTATAAGTGGCGTCGTCGCTCCGGATTATCGCTGGTTAACCGGAGATATAATGACAATGTTACCGGCATTATTTTGGCTGCTTTGTCAGTTAGCGTTTGCTCGCAGGCCAAATTTAAAGTCAACCTGGTCTTTACTCTGTGTTTATAGTTTTGTAGCTCCTGCTATCACTCGGTCTTTGGGGTCAACAGATGAAGCTAGCGGAAATCTATATTTATGGTTTTGGCACATTCCTAGAACGGTGGAATATTTATTGCTGCTCAATGGTATATGGGTAGTGCTGGCTAATTGGAAGGATGATTTGATTTCAGGTAGGAGAAAGCTTCGTGCTGCCCTGTTGTTTATCTTAGGGACGACCGGCTTAGTCGTCACCATATCGTTAAATACAGGAAATGGAGATTCAATTATTTTACCGGTAGTCGTTACGCTATGTTCATTATTTACTGCAGTAATTTTATTGCAAGGTCGTGATCATATATTCGAGCTGGTTAGTGCTGATCCATCAAATCAACCGGCTATAAAGTTAATCGAAAAGTCTGAAACTGTATTGCTTGATAAAACGGCAATGCAATTAACTGAACTTATGAAAAGCGGATTTTATCGAACAGAAAAATTGACTTTGAAAATTCTATCTAGTCAGTTGGAGTTGCCTGAATATAAGACCAGAGAATTAATTAATAAAACCTTCAAATATCGTAATTTTAATGATTATATTAATCAGTTAAGAATTGAAGAAGCCAGTACTCGGCTAGTAACTGAGCCAGATACACCCATTCAAAATATATCTCTTGATGTTGGTTATAGAACCCTGAGTTCTTTTAATCGTGCATTTAAAGAAATCACCAAACAAACGCCTACAAATTTTAGACTTTCTAAAAAATAAACCGAAGAACTATAGCCAAAGTATATTATTCATACAAATAAAAATAGATTTCGGCTATTTTTATCTGTTACATCTATAACGTAATTAATTCCTATAAATCAGATAGTTGAATTAATTGCCTAACGCTATTTTAGCTTTTACTTAGTATATGCAAGTAATTGCATACAATAAATTATAATCTGCATAACGTATTACTTTGATTGCAAATCCGTCTCCTCTTTAAGATACAGAAATCAAACTAGCAAGTTTGATCTATCGCTTTAAATAAATATAAAAGAGATTCGGAGAAGAGAATGTTAAACGTGAATAGCAAAAGTGTGTGGCCGAAATTGATTGTGTGTGGCTTGGTATCAACTTCAATATTATTATCAGGTTGCAAGGTAGACTTTAAAACGACCAAGAA
>ENA-OSET01005464-OSET01005464.1-sediment-metagenome-genome-assembly--contig:-NODE-5464-length-10703-cov-32.365801_pt1 | contig 10703 bp, 8 predicted proteins | sample MGYA00237882_ERZ534229 | MGnify/ENA primary metagenome ERZ534229 (study PRJEB26408, sample SAMN06266212) | sediment metagenome | isolation source: Hudson Canyon methane seep mesocosm | place...
GTTAAAATGTCAGGCAAGCTGACAGAGTTGAATAATGGTTATACCGTTAAAGCTCTTTCATTCAAATCCCAAAATACCGATTTGTCCGGTGATGTAAATGTTTCTTTAGCTGGTAAACGGCCGATGATTACGGCTGATCTTTCATCAACAATGATTGATTTACCTGAATTATTTACTGATACAGAACAAAAAGAGAAAGAGACAAATAAAACACGGATATTTTCATCAGAGCCGTTACCGACAGAAGATCTAAAGCTGGTTGATCTTAATGTGAAGATTAATGCTCAACAGCTTAAAACAAAAAATATGACCTTGGCTAATACCAATATGGACATAAAACTGAATGATGGTTATTTAATCATTCAGCCATTAATGAGTTCTGTTTATGGTGCAGATGTCACCGGACACTTCGAACTAAATACCAATGAAAAAATCAATCAAGTGGCGGCTAATATTTCTTTTAAAGGATTAGAACCCTCACAACTACCAAATCTAGAACTTAAAGTTTCGAATGCTAAAACAGATGTAACAATCATTGCTGAAGGTAGTGGCAATAGTGTGAGCCAAATCATGGCAGGTTTAAATGGCAAATTTCTAGTTAAAATAGATGAAGGTGTTATCACTGATCCCATTGCTAAAAGCTTAAATGCTAATGTTTTAACAGCAACGCTTAGTTTGTTAAACCCTTTCTCTGCTAGCAGCAAGAGTGCTGAACAAATTGATTTGAAATGTGCCGTGGTCAACTTTGATATTAAAAATGGCATTGCAACGACAAGTCAAGGCATTGCTATTTCGACCAGTAATTTAAATATCATTGGTACAGGTGCTATCAATCTGGAAACAGAGCGCTTAGATATTGGCATCAAACCACACGTAAAAGAAGGGGTAAACCTAGGTCTAGGGCAACTCGTTTCATTAGTGCGATTGAGTGGTACCTTAGCTAAGCCAACAACAACTGCAGATCCGACGGCTGTGGTATCAACAGGTTGGTGGGCTGGGCAGGCTATAGCAACAGGTGGTTTATCATTATTGGCAAAAGGCTTATTTGGTCGCGTGACTGCAGATATTGACCCTTGTGCTACGGCACTTGCACAGAAAACGGTCACAACACAAGATAAAGCTAAGAACGGTACTAAGACCCGACCTTCAATAGGATTTACGAAATAAAATAAAAGCCATTCTTAAACAGAATGGCTTTTCATTGTTGTTAGATCTTAGGCTGGACTAACTTGTTCTCCTAGACTGGGATAGTCGGTATAGCCTTTAGCATCACCACCATAGAAGGTTTCTTCATCAGCTTTATTTAATTCAGCGCCTTGTTTTATACGTTCAGGCAAGTCAGGATTTGAAATAAACGGCACACCAAAAGCAATAAAATCACTTAGATCATTGCTTAGACTTTGCTCTGCTGTTTCCCCTGTGTAAGTGCCATTAGCCATATACGCACCGTTAAAAATCTGTCGAAGGGCACTAAAATCAAAACCATTGTCTAATTCATCAACAGGGCCAAAAGATTCAGCTGCAGCACCAAGTTGTTCAACAACATGGAGATAAGCAAGGTTAAATTGGTTTAACTTTTCCACAAGGTAGTTATATAAAGCTTGTGGTCTAGACTCAGACATTGCGTTAAAAGTACCGGTCGGTGATATACGAATTCCCACACGGCTTCCCCCCCAAATATCGGTCACGGCTTGAGTGACTTCTAATAACAAACGACTGCGATTCTCAATACTGCCGCCGTAAATATCATCTCGTTTATTGCTGCCATCTTTTAAAAATTGGTCGAGTAAATAGCCATTAGCAGCATGAATTTCAATGCCATCAAACCCTGCTTGTTTAGCATTTATAGCGGCTTGGCGATATTGCTCAACAATGGCCGGAATTTCATTTGTATCCAGTTCTCTCGGAATTTCAAAATCTTGCATGCCTTCATAAGTAAAAGCTTGGCCTTGTGATACTGCAATAGCTGATGGTGCAACAGGGAGAAATTTACCCGGTTGCAATGAGGAGTGAGATACACGACCTACATGCCAAAGTTGTATAAAAATACGACTATTTTGGCCATGAACTTCATCCGTTATTTTTTTCCACCCTGCAATTTGTTCTTTGGAATAAATACCCGGTGTAAAAGCATAACCTTTACCTTGAGGCGAGATCTGGCTTGCTTCAGAAATAATTAACGCGGCCGATGATCGTTGTTTGTAATATTCAGCATTTAGATCATTAGGAATATCCCCCGGCTGTGTTGAACGAGCTCGGGTAAGCGGTGCCATTACAATACGGTGAGGTAATGTTAAGTCACCTAACTTTTGTTCACTAAAAAGTGCATCTAGATTCATGGTTTTAACCTTATAGTTACTATGTTAAAGTTAAGTATAAAAAATATTTAATGTATATAATTTATCCTTGGTATACATTTGTAACTATAGGGTTTGGCTTTTAGCAAAACAAGTACGCACGAATTTGTTATTTAGTTTCATTGAGGTGCCTAATGACGAAAACAAAGGTTCAGCGCGAGAAAAATAATTTGAATGAATCGTCACAGACAGTCGATATTGATTTTAATCAATGTCCTGTTGTCAGTGCGATTGATGTATTAGGGGGCAAGTGGACGATCATCATCCTCTATCAGTTAAGAGGCAAAACCTTACGTTTTGGTGAATTAAAACGCCTTATTCCCAAAATTACCCAGAAAATGTTGACACACCAGTTACGTGATTTGGAAAGCAATAAACTGCTTACACGAAAAGTATATGCTGAAGTTCCACCTCGAGTTGAATACACACCAACAGAATTAGCAGATAAATTGAATCCTGTTTTAGATTTGTTGTGTCAGTGGGGAGAAGAGTATCAGCTTGTTCATCGGTAAACATAAACGATGATTATAGGCAGAAACAAGACGGTTTTAATGACTTTAGCGTCTAAATACTGCTATATTAATCTATGATAAATAGAGCATGATTTATTTTGGCTCTTAGCTAGAGGATAGTTAATGTTAGATATTGACTTTACTTCCGTTGTTGATTCTTCATCGGTCGCTACGTTTGTGATTAGCGCCGATCATACTGTTTTAGCATGGAATCGCGCCTGTGAAATTTTAACCGGCGTTAAAGCTCAAGATATCGTTGGCAGTAAAAACGCGTGGCGTGGTTTTTATAGTTCTGAGCGTCCTTGTCTTGTCGATGTGGTCGTTGATCAAGCTGAAGATCGTCTAGATGAATATTACAGCGATCATGGTAAATCATCATATAGTCGTGGTTTACATGCAGAAAGCTGGTTTTTAAATATTAATGGTAAAAAACGCTATTTACTGTTTCATGCAGAACCCATCTACGACGAAAACGGCCTGTTAATTGCCGGTGTAGAAAACCTCGAAGATATTACCGAAATCAAGCAAGTAGAAGAACGTCTGATGTTATCAGATAAGGTCTTTAGCTATACCAATCAATCGATTTTAATTACCGACTCAAAACAACGAATTGTCCAAGTAAATCAGGCGTTTACAAGGTTGACTGGCTATAGTTTTGACGAGGTTGTTGGACAAAGTCCTGGCATCTTGGAATCCGGTCGTCATGATGAACAGTTTTTTAATGATATGGAAGACGAACTAGTCAAATCTGGACATTGGGAAGGAGAAATCTGGGATAAACGAAAAGATGGCACTATTTATCCAAAGTGGCTTTCCATTACAACAGTAATAGATCCTGATGATGCTAAAAAAGTAACACACTATATTGCTATTTTTACCGATATTACGGAGCGAAAGAAAAGCGAAGAAGAAGTGCGTCATATAGCTTTTCATGATTCGCTAACTCAGCTGCCAAACCGAACACTCTTTTATGACCGCCTTGAACGTGCAATCAAAGATGCTCAGCGTGAGAAAACCAAGGTGGCATTAATGTTTATTGACTTAGACCGCTTTAAAATTGTTAACGATACATTAGGCCATCATATTGGTGATATCTTATTGCAAGAAGTCGCTGAACGCTTAAAAGATAATGTTAGAAATTCCGATACGGTCGCCCGCTTAGGCGGTGATGAGTTTGTCATTATTTTGCCCGATATAGCTCGTGCCAGAGATGTCAGTAAGGTTGCCAACAAATTATTAGAAAACCTTAATCAAGCAATTGTGATTGAGGATAATGAACTTTACACCACGCCTAGTATTGGTATTTCCTTATATCCAACCGATGGTTTGACCGTTGAAGCATTGATGCAATCAGCAGATACAGCCATGTATCACGTTAAAGAAGATGGTAAAAATAACTATCAGTACTTTACCAAAGCCATGACCCAGGCAGCCCAAGCTCGAGCTGGTTTGGAAAAAGACTTAAGGGTAGCACTGGATAAAGCAGAATTTGAACTGCATTATCAGCCTAAAGTTAAAGTAAACCCATTACGAGTGGTGGGGTGTGAAGCTTTAATTAGATGGAAGCACCCTGAACATGGTTATATTCCCCCCGATGTATTTATTCCTGTAACAGAAGAGATTGGCTTTATTTTGCCACTAGGGGAGTGGATATTAAATGAGGCAACTCAACAAATTGCAAGCTGGCGACAACAAGGCTTGCTGGAAATCGGTATGGCGATCAATTTATCGCCGGCGCAATTTAAAGATGAAAAGCTAGTTAAGAAAATTCAAGATTGTATGAAGTTATCAACACTGGATGCAGACATGTTGGAATTTGAGATCACCGAATCGATCTTAATGGATAACATTCAAGCAACATCAGAGGGTTTACTGTCACTAAAAAAACTAGGGGTGAGTTTAGCCATTGATGATTTTGGTACCGGTTATTCTAGTTTGTCGTATTTAAAATCCTTTGATATTGATACCTTAAAAATTGATAAATCGTTTGTTGATGATATTCATGTCGACTCAGATAATGCCGAAATTGTTAGTGCGGTAATGTCCTTATCTCATAATTTGGGTTTAACTGTTGTGGCAGAAGGTGTTGAAACACAAGAACAACTAGATGTGCTGACTGATTTAGGCTGTGATATTTATCAAGGTTACTTTTTTAGTAAACCTTTGCCTGCAAATGAGTTCTTTGAGTATGTGAAAAAGCAAAATAAACTTTAAATCGGTTTGATAATTTAATTTCCATAAAGTGGCCAATCAAAGAAAAATAATTCATGTTGATATGGATGCCTTTTTTGCATCAGTAGAACAACGTGACCAAGCTGACTATCAAGGCAAACCTTTAATTGTTGGTGGTCAACCCAATAGTCGAGGTGTAGTGGCTGCCTGTAGTTATGAAGCTCGACAATTTGGCATTCATTCGGCCATGCCTTGTTCCCAAGCTTATCGCTTGTGTCCACAAGCGATCTTTGTTCCACCACGATTTGAAGCTTATAAAGAAGTATCAACTCAGATCCGCGAAGTTTTCTGGCGTTATGCCTCCGAAGTTGAGCCACTCTCTCTAGATGAAGCATACCTAGATGTAACTTACACCGCGGAATATGATGGTTCGGCAACCTTAATTGCCAAAGCGATTAAACGAGAGATTTTGGAAGAAACAAACCTAATTGCGTCAGCCGGTGTTTCTTATAATAAGTTTTTAGCTAAAATCGCCTCTGATATGGACAAGCCCGATGGTTTATATGTCATCACACCAGAACAAGGTGAATCCTTTGTAGCCGAGTTAGCCATTGGTAAATTCCACGGCATAGGGCCTGCTACCGAAGCCAAGATGAATAAGTTAGGTATTGAAATCGGCAATGATTTAAAGCGATGGACACAAGAGCAACTGACGGAAAAGTTCGGCAAGTCAGGAAGCTATTATTTCAATATTGCTAGAGGTATTGATCATCGTCCTGTACGAAGCCAACGTATTCGTAAATCTTTAGGCAAGGAAACGACTTTTGCTGAGGATGTTATTTCTATTGACATTTTGCAGGCAAAATTAGCGCCGTTGGCAGAGCAAGTTTTATCTAGTTTGGATAAGCAGGAGCTTAAAGCTCGAACGCTGACTTTAAAAGTTAAATATGCAAATTTTCAGCAGGTTACTCGGGCATATACTTCGGAGGAGGTTTTAGATCTTGCTTCGGTGCAGTCATTATTACCGGTTTTGATGGCTAAGACGGAGGCGGGGAGTTTGGCTGTTCGTTTGGTGGGGTTGTCGTTGAGTGGGTTTGATAAACCTAAGGTTGAAAAAAAGTTGTCGCAGTTAGATTTGGAGTTGAGTGAAGAATTTTAGTTTTTTTGATTAAGGCTAGAGTTTATTTGTATACCGCTGCCGCGGGGGCGTTCATTTATTTTGCGTGCCCAAAATAAACCGAACCAAACAAAAGGGCAGCCGATATTGCCTTATTTCCAGAAATTAAACTAGATTTTATGGCGCGGTCGAAAATTGATTCGTGACATCGTGTCACTCACCCTTCGGGCGCCGTTGGCGTCCAAATTTGTTCCAGACAAATTTGTCGCTACGCTCAAACACTCGATCACTTCATCCATAAAACTAATTGAATTTTTGGCGGCAATCAACGGGAAGTAGTGTCGTTCATTTTTACTGGTCGCGTATTTTTTTGATCAGTAATTTCGTATCAGGTTTTACTCCACGCCATATCCGAAATGCCTCAGCAGCCTGCTCCGCTAACATCCCCAAGCCATCAACAGTCTTAGCGGCGCCATGTTGTTTTGCCCAAGTAATAAAAATCGTATCTTCATTGCTATACATCATGTCATAACAACTGGCACCAACATTCAAAATATCATCCGCTAATGGTGGTACTTCACCTTGAAGACTAGCAGCAGTGGCGTTGATGATGACATCAAATGAACCAGTTAGGTCATCATAACCACCACCTGAGATTGAGCCAAAGTCAGCATAGAGTTCTGCTAAGTCTTGCGCTTTGCTGGCGGTACGGTTGGCAATAACGAGTTCGGCTGGTTGGTAGCTTAATAATGGTTCAATCACACCACGAGCGGCACCACCGGCGCCGAGTAGTAAGAGCCGTTTTCCACTGAGTTCAATTTGGTGATTATCAACCAGATCACGGCAAAGACCGATGCCATCGGTATTATCGCCATATAAAGTGCCGTCATCATTAAAGACCACGGTATTCACAGCACCGGCGCGGGTAGCATGTTCACTTTTATTTTCTATCGCTTGCCAGACTTGTTCTTTGAACGGCACGGTAACGTTGATACCTTTAAGGCCTGCTTGTTGCAGTTGTTTTAAACCTTCAACCAGTCCGTCGAGTGGAATTTCTTTAGCAATATAATCCAAGTCTTGCTGAGTTTGTTTGGCAAACTCGCTATGAATTAACGGTGATTTGCTGTGTTTTATTGGGTTGCCGATAACGGCGTAATGATCGGTCATGTTGTCTTTTTATTTGGCTAATTGTTGGGCTACGTCTTTGGCGAAGTAGGTCAAGATGCCATCAGCGCCGGCGCGTTTAAATGCAATCAAACTTTCCATGACGGTGGCTTGTTCATCTAACCAGCCATTTTGAGCGGCGGCTTTGAGCATGGCGTATTCACCACTGACTTGATAAACGAAAGTGGGTTTTTTGAAGGTGTCTTTTACGCGGCGCAGAATATCTAGATAAGGCATGCCGGGTTTGACCATGACCATATCGGCACCTTCGTTAATATCGAGTTCCACTTCATATAAAGCCTCGTCGCTATTGGCTGGATCCATTTGATAACTATATTTATTGCCACCCGCTAAGTTGCCGGCAGAACCGACTGCATCACGGAATGGGCCGTAAAAACTAGAGGCATATTTTGCGGAGTAGGCCATGATGCGAGTATGAATATGACCTGCGTTTTCGAGTGCTTGTCGAACAGCACCTATGCGGCCGTCCATCATATCGGAGGGGGCAACGATATCTGCGCCGGCTTGTGCATGAGATAAGGCTTGTTTGACTAATACTGCAACGGTTTCATCATTGATAATGTAACCATTGTCATCAATCAAACCATCTTGACCATGAGTGGTGAAAGGATCTAAAGCTACATCGGTCATAATGCCGAGTTCTGGAAATTCTTGTTTTAAGGCTTTCACCGCTCTTTGAGCCAAACCATCAGGATTAAAGGCTTCTTTGGCATCTAAAGATTTAGCTTCAAGTGGTGTGACGGGAAATAAAGCCATCACGGGTACACCAAGCTTGTGGATTATTTCAGCTTCTTTAAGTAGTAAGTCAATGCTTAAACGATCAACACCTGGCATAGAGGCGACAGCTTCACGTTGGTTGTTACCTTCTAATACAAAGCAGGGATAAATCAGATCATGAACGCTGAGCTGATTTTCACGCACTAGGTTTCTGGAAAAGCTGTCTTTTCTCAGACGGCGTGGTCGTTGGTTTGGAAAACCAGATGAATTTGTCACGGGTGAACCCTTAAATTAATCGTATTGTAGGGTGAATATTACCGATTGCAGACTGGATTGTCTGCTTTATGCGTAATGAAGTTATATAAGGTTTGCTTAAATAGCTCAGAATTAACATGCTATCAGGCTCAGACTTTGTTATATTTTAAGTGTCTATGTAGTGTTATGAAGAGCTTAGATGTTATGAAGAGTCATATTGGTGTCGTGCAAATGCGGTCTTCAGATCAGCTTGAAGATAATTTGAGTTTTTCACACAGGAAAATTCAGAAAGCTGCAGATAAGGGGGTTGATCTCATCGCCTTCCCTGAAACATTTCTTTATGTGGGTAAAGATAATCAAGAAAAACATCGGGTTGCCCAATCTTTAGACGGTGAAATTGTACAAACTTTTCGTGAGTATGCGGATAAATATCAACTGTCTATATTATTAGGCAGTATTTATGAAAAAATACTTGATGATACGGAACGTTTATATAACACCTCAATTCTAATTAACCGCCAAGGTGAAATTAATGGTGTTTATCGCAAGATCCATATGTGTGATGCGCCGGCATTAGGTTATAACGAATCGGATGGTATCAAACCGGGCAATATTCCGGTGGTGGTTGATCATGAGATTGGCAAGATTGGTTTAAGTATTTGTTATGATCTGCGTTTTCCTGAGTTATATCGTGATTTGACAGCAAAAGGTGCCGAAATTATTTTTGTGCCTTCGGCGTTTTTTCTTTATACCGGCAAGCATCATTGGTTGCCGTTATTAATTGCCCGAGCGATTGAAAATCAAGTTTATATTGTGGCGCCTAATCAATGGGGGGAACATCATGAAGGTCGAACCTCCTATGGCAGTAGTGTGGTAATTGACCCTTGGGGCAGTATTGTATGTTGTGCATCTGAACGGCCGGAGGTGGTTTCTACTATCATTGATTTGGGTTATTTGAATGAGGTGAGGGGGAATATGCCGATCCTTTCTCATCGTCGGCCTGAGATATATACCCCAAATACTTGAAACGGCAAGATTACACTGTTTGCACCCGAATCTTGGCTTGTCATTGTGTAAAGCAACTTAATCATAAAATGAACCATTTTTACATGGACGAAAGACCTGTTTTTAAGCTAAAATTTACAAGGTTTTGTCTGGGACTAAGGTTTAATTAGTTCCATTTTTTCTATCTGGTGGAGGTTCCCCTTGCGAACTAGTGCATTACTCGCTCTTGAAGATGGTTCGGTCTATCACGGCGAATCGATTGGTGCTATTGGACAATCGGTTGGTGAAGTTGTATTTAATACGTCGATGACGGGCTATCAGGAAATCCTGACTGACCCTTCGTATTGTCGTCAAATTGTCACCCTAACTTATCCGCATATCGGTAATGTTGGTGTGAACTCCGAGGATGAAGAGTCAAATAATATCTTTGCAAGTGGCCTAATTATTCGTGACCTATCTCCAGTGGTCAGTAGTTGGCGTAGTGAAGAAGCTTTAGATACGTATCTTGAACGTCAGAATGTTGTTGGCTTGGCCGGCATTGATACCCGTAGTTTGACTCGACGTTTACGTGAAAAGGGTTCGATGAAAGGTTGCATCGTAGCTGGAGACAATATTGATGTTGATGCGGCGATTAAAGCGGCGCAAGGTTTTGATGGCCTAAAAGGCATGGACTTGGCCAAGGTCGTGTCAACTGAAGAATCATATCAATGGGAAAACGGTGGTTGCTGGCATTTGTCTGGTGAATCACAGGCAGCTGATGAACGTTTCCATGTCGTCGCGTATGACTTTGGTGCAAAGAACAACATCTTACGGATGCTGGTTGAACGCGGTTGTCGTTTAACGGTTGTGCCTGCTGAAACTTCAGCTGAAGATGTATTAGCTTTAAATCCAGATGGCGTGTTTTTATCAAATGGCCCGGGTGATCCTGAGCCATGTACTTATGCGATTGAAGCAGTACAAACATTATTAGAAAAAGAATTGCCAATTTTTGGTATTTGTCTTGGTCACCAAATTTTGGCATTAGCCTGTGGTGCTAACACGATCAAAATGAAATTTGGTCATCATGGTGCCAATCATCCAGTGCAAGAAATGACCGGTGGTTTGGTAATGATTACTAGCCAGAATCATGGTTTTGCTGTGGACAAAGATTCATTACCTGATTCACTGAAGGCAACGCATTTCTCTTTGTTTGATGGCAGCTTGCAAGGTCTTCATCATAACGATAAACCGGCCTTTAGTTTCCAAGGTCATCCAGAAGCAAGCCCTGGCCCACAAGATGCGGCACCTTTATTTGATCATTTCATCGATCTACTTGAACAATCGACAGGTAAATAAACAACGATGGCAAAACGTACTGATATTGAAAGTATTTTAATTCTAGGT
>ENA-OSET01005465-OSET01005465.1-sediment-metagenome-genome-assembly--contig:-NODE-5465-length-10700-cov-7.676457_pt1 | contig 10700 bp, 8 predicted proteins | sample MGYA00237882_ERZ534229 | MGnify/ENA primary metagenome ERZ534229 (study PRJEB26408, sample SAMN06266212) | sediment metagenome | isolation source: Hudson Canyon methane seep mesocosm | place: USA:Hudson...
TTTGATGCTGCATTATTGGTGGTAGAAGATGGAAAGACAACGCCTGATGAAGTACAGCGGTCACTATCAATTCTTGAGGAAACAAATTTTGCTGGAATGGTTTTGAATAAGTCGAAAGGTACTGTAACTAACTCTTATCAATACCCTGTGGAGTAGAAGTTAAAGATAAAGTCAAATGATCATTTTTTTAATATTAAGGTGAACACAATTTATTAAGTATTATCAAGCGGAAAACAGTATTTTTGTAATACCGAAATAAAAGAATTAATTAATGAGTATTAGCTGAAAAGCAGTAGAATTATTGTTATAAAAAGAGGAAGATATTGAAGAATTTTATTATTTGTATTAAATGGACACAGTTAATTGCTGTAGTGAAGTTAATGCAGTCGATCTATCAGGATAAGGATATGGCACCGAAGTACCAAGCAATTTTAGAGCATGCTTCCCAGTCTTGATTAGTGGAGGAAGGTTATCAACCCAAATTGGATAGCTTATCTGGCCTTGTTTATTTGGCCCGTTATTACATTTATGATTTACCAGCGTATGCCTGTTGCTAAAGCAACAGCATGGTCTATTCTGGGTGCTTATTTATTACTACCAGCTAAAACGGTGGTTGACTTACCTGTATTTCCACCGCTAGATAAAGTTACGATAGCTAACGTTTCGGCTTTTTTTGTATGCCGATTTGTTCTTGGTAAACGAGTTCCCTTATTGCCTAATTTAGGCTTAGGTAAAATTCTGTTAGTGATGTATATCGGCAGTCCTTTTATTACAACTTATTTAAACCCTGAACCGATTATTGTAGGAGGCAGGTTTATACAGGGGATGGAATATTATGATTCTTTAGCTGCAATTATTAGACAAGGCCTCTTTGTATTACCCTTTTTACTAGGCTTTGCTTTTATACGCACTGCCAAAACTCATGAAGAATTATTATGGGTACTTGCATACGCGGGACTGTATTATTCGATACCTATGTTATTTGAAGTACGAAACAGCCCGCAACTTCATACATGGGTTTACGGTTTTTTTCCGCATGATTTTGTTCAGCAAAAAAGAGCTGGTGGGTTTCGTCCCGTTGTTTTTATTGGGCATGGTTTGTTGGTTGCTTTTTTTGCTATGAGCTCACTTGTAGCGGTTACTACTTTACGGAAACTACGTAACACTATTATGGGCTATAGTGCAGGAGCTGTAGCACTTTATTTAGGCGTAGTATTAATTTTATGCAAAAGCTATGCATCTTTGATCTATGCAATATTGCTTGTGAGTTTAACTCAATTAGCAACACCTAAAAAACAGGTACAGGTGGCAAGAATTTTGGTTTTACTGGTTATTTTTTATCCTATGCTTAGAGCAGCAGACTTGTTTCCGGTTGACACAATAACAAGCATCGCTACAGATTTTAGCGAAAAGAGGGCGGAATCGTTGCAATTTAGACTGGATAATGAGGATTTATTATTGGTCAAAGTGCGTGAAAAACCAATATTTGGATGGGGGACATGGGGGCGTAATCGTGCCTATGATAAGAGAACAGGAAAAGATCTGAGCGTAACTGACGGACGATGGATTATCGTTATGGGAGTGTACGGCTGGGTTGGTTTTTTTGTTGAATTTGGAATTCTAGCTTTACCTGTTTTTCGAAGTGCTAAGGTTATACGGTATGTTAAAGATAGGCGAGAACGTATCGTATTTGCAGCAATAAATTTACTTTTGGCTATTAGTATATTTGATTTGCTTCCTAATGCATCTGTGTCACCCTGGACTTGGCTTTTGGCCGGAGCCCTCCTCGGAAGAGTTGAAAAAATCAAAGCTGATTTTAAAATAATAAATACAAAAATACTGTGAATAATTTAAATAATGATATTAAAAATTAATTCTTGTTGAAATATTAATAATAGGAATTGTATTTTATCAGGAGATATTTTTAAATAAAATGGAAATTAAGTTGTATGTGAGTTATTCAACGTGAAATACATTATAGAATAATTAATAAAATATACTGCGTATTATTGAGAAAATACATATTTATAATTTGAAAGAGTATTTTTATATGACTCTGCTTTGCTTGTAAATATAAGAAATTATTCCCCCTTATTTATAATGATTATATGTTTATAAAATAATATTGATAGTTGTATATTCCATGACGAAAACATTAAAGCAAAAAGTTGTAAGATCAGGTAGTTGGGTTATTTTTGGACATGTTTTTTCCCAAATTTTACGCTTAGGGGGGAATCTTATTTTGACACGATTACTCGTGCCTGAAATGTTTGGTGTAATGTCAATTGTAACCATTATTATGGGGGGGGTAGTCATGTTTTCAGATGTTGGATTGTTACAAAATATTGTTCAAAGTAAACGAGGAGAAGAACCTGATTATTTAAATACAGCATGGACAATTCAGATTATTCGAGGGTTTCTGATTTTTTTCATAGCACTTGTTGTTAGTTATGGACTGTATTTATTAGGTCAGGCAGGGTATTTAGTTGGCGAGAATAAGGTTTATGGTAATGTGGAACTACCATATTTGCTTGCAGTAATCTCCATAACGGTAGCGATTTCTGGATTTAATTCCATTCACATGTTGGTACTAAAAAGAAAGCTTGTGATGGGAAAATTAGTGATGATAGATTTACTAAGCCAGTTAACTGGGCTTGTGTTTATGCTATGTTGGGCATGGTATTACAGGGAAATATGGGCGCTAGTTTACGGTAATATTTTAAGTACATTTATTAAAATGCTGTTATCTCATAGTACTAATATTGGTAAGAGATGTCGTTTTTGTTGGGACAAATTAGCAGTTGATGAAATCTTTCATTTTGGGAAATGGATTTTTTTGTCATCAATTCTTGGGTTTCTATTAAATCAGGGAGATAGATTGTTACTAGGTGGATTATTATCTGCATCAGATTTAGGTATTTACACCGTGGCTTTCTTCTTGGCAAATGCATTACGAGAAGTTATTACTAAGCTTGTTTCCTCGGTTTTTTTTCCTGTATTGAGCCAAGTGGTTAGGGAGCAATCAAGTCAAGTACAACAAACGTATTATAAAGTCCGAGCAAAAATAGATATTATTTCTATGTTTTCATCAGGTTTCTTATTTTCATCTGGAAGTCTCATTATTAGTATCTTATATGATCAGCGATATAGTGAAGCAGGGTGGATGATGGAAATATTATCTTTATCATTAGTTTTTGTAGGGTTTATGCTGGCTGATCAGCTATTTTTAGCTTATGGTAAGTCTAAGTTTTTAAGTGTGTTGATAATTTTTCAAGTTATTAGTTTGTATGTGTTTGTTCCATTAATGTTTGTATTCTATGGGGTGGAACAGGCTATTTGGGCTATTGCATTGACCTCAATTATTAGAGTGGTTGTTTCTTTAATAATTATGAAAAAGTATTATTTTTTATCAATATATAGAGAAATAATGTTTGTTCCAATGTTTTTTATTGGGTTGTTTGTAGGTGAGCAATTGGAAAATATAATAGTTACTTATTAATGGTGTTTTATACAATGTATGATGGATTGTAAGTGGTTTTTAAGTTGTGTAAAAAGAGCTTTATATTGTGTCACTTTATTTTATCGAAATGGAAAAGTTTGTAGATAGGTATATGAATAAGTTAATTGAAAGACAACTGCACAGTTTGCAGAAAAACTCACTAACAGGTGTTTCTTTCCAAGGATCTGAATTGAATGTGCGTGATAAGGCAAGGCCTTTATATCGAAAAATACTTAAAGGAATAGCAAGTTTTAATAATAGGGATGTAGCATTACCTAGATTCCTTATTGTTGGCTGTCAAAAATGTGGGACAAGCTCTTTGCATCATTATTTAGCACAACATCCATCTGTATGGAGCCCAAAAAAGAAAGAGTTACATTTTTTTGATTATTATTATGACCTTGGGGTACCTACTTATAAAAAACATTTTAAGGAGCAACCAAGGGATATTGATAATCTATTGGTAGGTGAAGCAACGCCTGAATATATTTTTCATCCTTATGCGGCGGAAAGAATTAAATATGTATTACCAAACAATAAAGCGATCGTATTACTTAGAAATCCAATAGAGCGGGCATTTTCTGCATGGCGCATGGGAATACAGCAGGGGTGGGAAACATTAAGTTTTGAGGATGCTATTGCTGCGGAAACTGGACGAATAGTTCCAGATTTGCACAAAATGTCTTTAGATGAGTATTATTATGGCTATGATTGGAATCATTACTCGTATTTATTGAGAGGTCATTATTACGATCAAATTGATAATTGGTTATTGCACTTTAATCGAGAAAATATTTTAGTTATCTCAGCTGAACGTTTTTTTACTAATACAAAATCTGAATTTAGGAAAGTATGTGACTTTTTAGAGCTTGATGAATGGTATCCTGAAGAATTTAAAAATATGTTTGTAGGCGTTAACGATGAGTTATCAACTACAACTAGACATCTGCTAGAGTCTTACTACCAGCCCTCAAATAAAAAATTATATGAATTAATCCAGGACGATTATGAATGGTGAAATTAAAGCTTTAACGGGAATGAGAGGATTGGCTATTTTATTTGTTTACTTATCTCATTCAAGTAAAGCGGGTATTAACCTTTTTTCAGCTCTAGATTTTAGCGGGGCAGGGCGATATGGTGTGTTTATGTTTTTTGTTTTAAGTGCATACCTTTTAACTAAACAATTTTTAGATACAAATATAAAAACTAATATTACAAAATATATTATTACATTTTTTATAAAACGTATATTACGCATTTATCCACTCTTTATTTTATCTTTATTAATATATTATATGCTTTATAAATTTGGATACAAAATATGGGATATTGAATTAAAAGATGTATGGCTAAGTATTTTATTGAGTAAAGGAATTGGGGTGTTTTGGGCAATACCAGTTGAATTTCAATATTATTTTATTATACCGTTTGTATCTGTTTATTTACTCAAATACAGTGATAATATTATTGGTGTTACTGTTGTTTCATTTTTATTTTTAGTTGTTTACACTATATATATTAAACATGAATACCAACCTAATGTAATTCCTTTTTTATCAATTTTTTATATGGGGTCTTATTTGGCATATATCCAAAATAAAATTGAGAGGTATCAGTTTACACGTAATGTATATTACTTATTAATGCGAATATTTGATTTTTTATCTATTATTATGTTTTCTATATTTATACTTCTTGTACCAAGTGTTTTTACTATTTTTTCTGGCGAGCCTGTACCACTGGGATACTTTCATCATCATTTTATTTTATTGGGACTACTATCATCAATATTAATTTTTTCGGTAATTAACTCATCTGGAGTTATTTATAAATTATTATCTAGTGATATTATGTGTTTTATTGGCAGAATAAGCTTTAGCATGTACTTGGGGCACTATATTATTATTGCTATTGTTTATAAGTATATTGGATTATTTCCAGGAGTATTATCATTTTTAGTCTGTTTTTTATTGACTATTTCTCTTTCTTGGGTTTCCTATAGAGTTATTGAGAAACCATTGTTTGATTTAAGACACAAAGTTATTATTTAATGAATATTAAACAAACATCAGAAATAAGAAATATAAAACGAGATGATAATATTAAACCTATTAAGGTAGGAATTATTAACCCTTGTTATGGGTATGAGCGAGTTAGTTATGCTTTAAAACTATCTCAGATTGAATATAAACGTTTATTTACTTTGCCTCTTTACAGGGTGTTTAAATGTTATTCTCAGTTTTTCAAATTCACACCAATTGTATTTGGTTTTGGTGTTAGTTTACTTCATACGTGGAACTCCTTACCTATTTCAAGAAAGCCTTTTGTTGTTTCTTTTGAATGTGAATTGCCACGATATTTAGGTCGTATTTTACCTTGGCAAATGAGTTTTGGAAGGAAGCTCTTATCTTCACCTCGTTGCCGTAGAATCCTTGCTTTATCAGAAGCTGCACAAAATAAATTTATGTTAGATTGTGAAAAAACGGGTGATATTGAGTTAATAAAGAAAACGACGGTTTTTCGTGGAGGGGTTGATTTATCAATTTCAGCGAAAAAGGATTATTCAATGTCAGGGACCTTGAAATTGCTGTTTGTTGGAACAGATGCAGTAAGAAAAGGTATTGTTCCACTGTATCGAGCATGTGAAAAACTAATTGAGCAAGGGATAGATGTTAAATTAACCTTTATAGGTGGTTTTAATGATTGCTGTTATGTATATGGGGAGCATATTCCCGATGTTAATGCCCTAGAAGCTGAATTAAAAGCGACGAAGTGGATTGATTATCAAGGTCGAGTTCCTGTATTGGAGGTGCTTACTCAAATGAAATCTCATGATGTTTTAGTTTTTCCAACTTTCGATGAAAGTCTTGGTTGGGTCCCCATTGAAGCTGGTTTATTAGGTGTACCTTCGATTGCAACAGATATTTTTGCGATACCAGAATTAGTGGAACATGAAAAAACGGGGTATTTAATTTCAATAAACAAGAGAAGAGATAGGCGATTTGTTGGTTTGGATACCTTCAGTAGTGAGCAATATCAATATATCAATGAAGCTGAAAAAAAGATAGAGATTGAATTAATTACTGCTATTAGGTATCTATACGAGAATCGAGAAATAATTGAGAAATGGGGACGAAAAGCAAAAATAAAACTTGAAAAAATGTATAGTCCTCAAATAGCAGAATCGCAATTATCTAAAATTTATGAACTTGCTCTTAAGTGAATAAATGGAGGGGCGTAATATTCTGTCTGAAAGGCTGATAGGGGGCTGGTTGCCCTTGTATTTAAGGGAAGCCAAAATAGAGAAGGTATTTTAGGTGTTTAATGCTTATTAAATCAGTCCTAATAAGCGGTTGATGAAATAAAATGATACTGCTTTAGACTATTGGGCCAAAATAAAAATGAATGTTTAAGGGAATACAGGAAAGTATTTCTTTTAATACTATATGAGATGGTATATATGGTAGGAGATATAGAATTAACAGTATTGATTGTAAATTATAATACGGCAGATTTATTGGGTAACTGTATTGGTAAGTTACGTGAATCGGTAAAAAACATTTCTCATGAGATTATTATTATTGATAATGCCTCAACTGATGAGTCTGTCATGCTATTAAAGCGTGATTTTTCAGATTGCGAACTAATTTTTAATGATAAAAATGTAGGTTTTGGGCGAGCCAATAATCAATGTGTTCCATTTATTAAAGGAAGGTATGTATTACTTTTAAATACGGATGCTTTTGTCTCAGAAGAAACAATTAATAAAACCATTCAATACATGGATGATAATGAACGATGTGGTATTTTGGGAGTTAAACTTTTAGGACGTGATGGAGAACTGCAACCTTCTTGCCGTTATTTCCCAACCCCTTTTAATATTTTTTTACAGCGAACAGGTTTAAAAAAGTTCTTTAAAGAAATTCAATTAGTTGATGATATGGCATGGGGACATGATGTTGCTAAGCAATGTGATTGGGTGCCTGGCTGTTACTATTTAATTCGGCGAGAAGTAGTTGATACTATCGGTCTATTTGATCCACGTTATTTTCTTTATTATGAAGAGGTAGATCACTGCTTTGCTACAAAAAAAGCTGGCTGGGAAGTACATTATTTTTCTGATACTTCAGTGATTCATATTGGAGGCGAAAGTGCTAAATCAGAAGGCGGTTTAACATCTAGTGGAAGACAATTGGAAGTATTGCAAATTGAAAGTGAATTATTGTATTTTCGTAAAAACTATGGACAACTTACTGCTATGAGTCATGTTCTTCTTCTTTCATTGGCAGATATGATTATGGCCTTAAAAAAAATCATGAGAGGAAAATTCAAGCTTTCTTTAATACCAATTAAACATGCTTGTTTAGTATGGACTTTGTATTTTAAAACCGATTTTGCTACCACTCCCACTCGATAGGTTTTTGTATGTTTTGTAACTTACGCAGCGATTTGTCTGCTTATAATGGCGATTGGAGTGCTCAAGGCTTTTGGGTGATGCTCGTATACAGGTTTGGTTGCTGGCGTTATTCAATAAAGCCTTTTTGGTTACGGAAAGTATTTTCTCTAATTTATAAAGTATTATTTAAGTTAATTCAGATATTGACAGGTGTTGAGCTACCTTGTGAAGTAAAAATAGGCCATCACTTTATAATCGATCATTTTGGAGGGATTATCATTAGTGGTTATGCTCAATTTGGTGATAACTGTAGGATTCGTAATGGCGTGGTGGTTGGTTTATCCAACATAAGTGACCCTTGTGCCCCAATTATTGGTAATAATGTTGACATAGGAACTGGAGCAAAGGTGTTAGGCCGAATTAAAATTGGTAACAACGTAACAATTGGTGCTAATGCAGTTGTGGTTAAAGATGTTGAAGATGGAATGATTGTTGCTGGAATACCTGCAAAAGTAATTGGAACTACAAGTAAATGAGTACATCAGATAAAAACTTTCAAATAGCCGCTGTAGTGATTGGGCGTAACGAAGGACTGCGTTTAATTACTTGTTTAGAATCATTACAAGATTCTGTTGAACATATTATTTATGTCGATTCAGGGTCATCTGATAATAGTGTTAAAGAAGCTGAAAAAAGGGGAGTCATATGTTTGTCATTAGATTTGAATATACCTTTTACAGCAGCTAGAGCACGTAATGAAGGTGCTAATTACCTCATTCAAAAATATCCTGACTTAGATGCGATTCAATTTATTGATGGTGATTGCGAACTCCAATATGACTGGGTGGGTAAGGCTAGACAGTTTCTAGTTGAGAACCCTGAATATGCTGTAGTTTGTGGCCGCCGTAAAGAAAGGTTTCCAGATAATACTATTTATAATGGCCTCTGTGATATTGAATGGAATACACCTGTTGGTGATGCATTGGCTTGTGGAGGCGATGCTTTAATTAGAGTGAAGTCTTTTAAGCAAGTATATGGTTATAGGGATGGTTTAATTGCTGGAGAAGAGCCTGAAATGTGTTTTAGGCTTAGACGTGAAGGTTGGAGAATTTATCGGTTAAATGCAGAAATGACATTACATGATGCTGCAATGACTAAATTTTCTCAATGGTGGAATAGAGCTAAACGGGCAGGATATGCCTATGCATCTTCATTTTTTTTACATGGCCAATCATTTGAAAAGTTTAAACAAAAAGAAGTGTTTAGTATAGTTTTTTGGGCTGGGTTGATCCCCTTATTAATTATACTTTTAACATTTATTAATTCGTATTCACTATTTTTGTTAATCATTTATCTCCTTCAGCTAGCTAAAATATATTTTAAAAATAAAAGAATAAATAAAATACATTTTATTTATTCTATATCTTTGATGTTTTCTAAATTTCCTCAGTTTTTAGGGGTGATAAAGTTCATCATAAATAAGTTAAAAGGAAATAAAGAATATTTAATTGAATATAAATAATCTCCCTTATGAGTCGTGAAGTTCACGTCAGGTTCTGACAGAGGCAGCGGAGAAATATACTCTCTTGTTGTTATCAATGCCGAAAGGGGTAGTCTCTATATTGTTAGGCATAGTAAAAGGTAAAACGGTAATTCAAATATTTAGGTAATTCACTTAATTTAAAGCAAAAGTTAGATTAGGGCGAGAGGATATTAATTGTTCCGTAGGTTTTGACAGCTGATCATGCTCATTGTTTATCTAAGTTCACTTAAAGTAGAGACAAGGCATGCCTTGTCTCTACAACCCCGAGCGATAACACTGACAGAACTTATGGGACGTGAATACTTTATTGATACGATTGGTCTTCATTAAGATAGCAATCGTAAGTACCTGAAAAGCATTAAGAAAAGGATGAAAGAAAATAATAAAGTCTTCATTTATACACTACAAATAATGGGGTAAAACAAACAACCTTCTCAGAGGTAGGCTGCTACCTCACCCCTTTCAAGGGGGTAATCAAAACCACCTTCTTAGAAGGTGGGGTTTTTTTCTTTAAATAGGGTTTAATTTATGGATGTGAAAGTAATTCCTTCTCTTGATGGAATAAGAGCTATTGCAGTTTTGCTTGTAGTAATGAGTCATGCAGGTTTGGGGCATCTAATCCCCGGCGGATTTGGTGTAACAACATTTTTTTTTCTTAGTGGATATTTGATTACAACCCTTTTGATGCATGAGTATGAAAAAAATCTTACAATAAATTTTAAGTATTTTTTTATAAGGCGTTTTTTTCGACTTTTCCCACCTTTGTTAATTACAATAATTATAAGTGCTGTATTGGTCAACTTTGGAGTTTTGGGGGGTGGGGTTTCATTTGAAGGTTTGTTTTTTCAAATATTTTATCTTGCAAATTATCATTCTATTTTTAATTGGCCGGGAGACATACCATTTGGGACAGGCGTTTTTTGGTCACTATCTGTTGAAGAACATTTTTATCTTATTTTCCCGTTTATTTTTTACTTTATCTTCAAAAGTCATAATACAAAGCATGTTGTCATTATGTTGTTATCAATATGTTTAATCCTCCTTATTTGGAGATATGTTTTAGTTTATTATTTTGATGTAGAACAAAACCGAACTTATTATGCAACTGATACGAGGATAGATTCTATTTTATTTGGATGCATACTTGCCATTGGGTACAACCCAATATTCCATAAAAATAATTCTAAAATGAATGTTATGTCATATTTTGTCTTATTTCTAAGTATATCTGGAATTTTGGTAACATTTTTATATAGAGATCC
>ENA-OSET01005466-OSET01005466.1-sediment-metagenome-genome-assembly--contig:-NODE-5466-length-10697-cov-12.193315_pt1 | contig 10697 bp, 5 predicted proteins | sample MGYA00237882_ERZ534229 | MGnify/ENA primary metagenome ERZ534229 (study PRJEB26408, sample SAMN06266212) | sediment metagenome | isolation source: Hudson Canyon methane seep mesocosm | place...
CAAGTCAGAACAGGACTTTATCCACAACTAGAAAAGCCGTGGCAATCGATTAGTGCTAGAACTACTCAGCATCAACAGCCGGCCGCTATGATGGATATGCTTATGAAAGAAAAAAAAACCATGCAGACCCGTAAGCGTAGTGTTACCGCAAGCGCTAACTATTCACAAGCCCTCGCACCTGACTTTAAACGCATAGATCCGAAAGCCAATTTACAAACTGGCCCTGGCTTACCGCAATGGCAATGGACAAGCATTCCGCTGTCTTGGAATGGCAGTGTAAACAGTCAACAACAAATTGAGCTTTGGTATTTAACCCCGACAACCAGCATGTTACTTAATTTCTTACGCGTCGCATTACTGGTTATTTTAAGCTTGCTGATGTTAGAGCTTATTAATAAACGTTTTTCCTTTAAATTACCCAACTCAATATTAAGCCTCGGCTTGCTAATCTGCTTATTACTTCCAATAACGCCAGTACATGCAGATTACCCTAGTCCTGAGCTATTAAATGAATTAAAACAACGCCTACTTAAAGTACCAGACTGCTTACCAAACTGCGCACAAATACCGGCGATGCATATCGCCCTCACAGACACTATTTTACAACTCGATTTGCAAGTACATGTGCTAGAAACTGTTGCTATCCCACTGCCTGCAGAACTAAAAAACTGGCACCCTAAGGCAATTAAAGTTAATAAGGCTGCAGCTCATGCAGTTATTCGCGATAATCAAGGCATCCTGTGGCTAAGCTTAGAGCCTGGCATTCATAGTGTTACATTAAAAGGTGCGGCACCACGACAAAATAGCTTTACCCTGCCCTTACCATTAAAACCCCAGCACATCACGCATAGCATTCAACGGTGGTCACTCGAAGGGCTAAAGCCTAATGGTGCCGCAGAAAATAACTTACACTTTACCCGTCTACAAACAGCAGCAGAGAAAAAGAATGCACTTCCTACGCTGAGTTTAAATATTCTCCCCCCCTTTATTCAAATTGAACGCACGCTGCACTTAGGGTTGGATTGGCATATCACAACGCGAGTTATTAGACTTTCCAAAAAGCCTGTGGCAATTTCTTTAAAAGTCCCTTTAATTAACAATGAATCAATTACCAGCTCGCATATACGTAGTGAAGATGGCTACGCATTAGTGCATATAAGCGCCAATCAACAAAGCATACAGTGGCAATCTCTCTTAGATAAAAACGCACAAATTCATTTGGCCGCGCCTGCTACAGATCAATGGTCTGAAATATGGCGAGCCGACATCAGTCCAATGTGGCATATTCGAAGTACAGGTATTTCAGCCGTACACCATCAAAACAAAGCGGGGAATTGGCTACCAGAATGGCGGCCTTGGCCAAATGAAGCGATTACTTTAGCAATTACTCGACCTGAGGCAGTGCAAGGCCAAACGCTAACCATCGACAAAAGCATCTTGCAAATCACTGCGGGAAAGCGCACTCAAGAATCACGCCTCGAATTAGACCTACGTAGTTCAAAAGGCACTCAGCATAAAATAACTTTACCGGAGCATGCCATCCTACAATCAGTTAGTGTGAATGGCGTCACGCAAGCTATTAGACAGCAGGGGCAATCCGTTACCTTACCCGTCGAACCCGGAAAACAACATTATCAATTAAACTGGCATGAAGTAAGCCAACAATCGAGTATCTTAACGACGCCAGCACTCGATTTAGGTAGCGCAAGTGTTAACACTCACTTAAGTATTCTATTGGGGCAAGATCGCTGGGTACTATTGACGATGGGGCCTCAATTTGGTCCGGCAGTGTTATTCTGGGGCTTAGTCTTTGTCTTAGTGCTACTTGCTTTTGCTCTTGGAAAAGCCCAATTAACACCATTAAAAAGCTGGCACTGGTTTTTACTACTGATAGGTCTCAGTCAAATTCCAATTGGCGCTGCGCTAGTTGTCGTTGCTTGGCTAATTGCTTTAGGCCTAAGAGAAAAACAAGATAACGATAACGCAAACAGCTTCAACTTAATGCAAATCTTTTTAGTAGTAATGACCTTAGGCTCATTAGCTATTTTATTTGTTGCCGTCGAGCAAGGTTTATTAGGCTCACCGGATATGCAAATTGTCGGCAATCAATCAACAGCCGAACACCTAAAATGGTATCAAGACCGTAGTAAAGCCCTGCTACCCACAGCAACTGTCGTGTCCATCCCCTTACTCAGCTATCGAATTATGATGCTCGTCTGGTCATTATGGCTAGCCATCTCTTTATTAAATTGGCTTAAGTGGGGCTGGCAGTGTTTTTCTGCTAATGGCTTATGGAAAAAATCAGCGCCTAAAGAGAAGCCGGACACACTTGCAAATAACTCAAAGACTTAAACAAAAAAGGCTAGCAACGCATCCCGTTGCTAGCCTTTTGTTTGTGCTTAAAGGCGGGTTTAAACCGCGCCCTTATCCGCGTAGTATTTAGCTTATATAGAACTGGCGCATCATGCCTAGATCTTCATGCTCTAAGTTGTGGCAGTGATATAAAAATAAGCCTTTGTAATCTTGGAATGGTTTGGCAACAACAATCTCTTCCCCAGGCATGACTAAAACAGTATCTTTCCAGCCCGTATCGAGAAAACCATCTTTTACCGTTTTATACTCTTCCTGACGCATACCTTCAATTTCTCGAGATAAAATCTGGAACTGCTGGCCATGTAAATGAATCGGATGTGCCATAGACATCATCATTCCTCCTCCCATGCCACCCCCCATCATACCCATACCACCGCCACCTTCCATTTTCATCTTACCATCGGACATATCCATATCTTTGTCCATTTTTTCGCCCTCTTTCATCTTCATTGGGCCGTGGTCGTGAAATATTTTAATTTTCTTAATTGAGCCTAATTCAACTTTTTCAAAATCCAGCACTCGATTCATAGAAAACGATTTACCATTTAACATAGGGCGCATCGGTTTCATAGAAATACCAATAGGAATAGGCTTATGCTTATTATCGACATCACGCTCAGTTAAGCGCTCAAAACGGCCTAATGTTTTCGGTAATTTAGGTGAATCACTGACTTTTTTAGTCACTTTAAACGTAGCAATGGCAAATTTATCGCCTTGACCTACACTAGGACTCATCATTCCCATCATTCCTCCACCCATGCCCATACCGCCGCCAGAGGATTTTTTACCCAAGCGCTGCTCTTCCATTTTAGGTGGCATCGCACCAGCATAAGGCAAGCTGTACATAACCAGCTCAGAACCGACAGGACGACCACTAAAGTCTAACCATAAATCAATACGTTCACCAGGTGCCAACATTAAATAAGGGCGCGTTTCTGGTTTTGGTAAAAGATGGGCGTCGGTACCAATCGCAGTTAACGGAGTACCATCATCCCAGCCTAATTTATAAATTCTGGAGTTAGAACCATTGACTGCTCTAAAGCGATAAGCACGCGATTTAACGGAAAACTCAACGTTTGGTAGGCCATTAACTAAAATACTTTCACCTAAAAAACCAGTCATTCTGCCGTGCATGCCATGTAAATACTTCAGCTGGTTTTGCTCGTCAAAAGTTCTATCTTGAATCACAAACGGTAAATCGTATTCACCCCGCGGCAAATCTAATTTTTGCTCTTCATCATCAGTAACCGTAATCAGACCAGCTAAACCTTTATAAACCTGCTCAGCTGTTAGGTTATGTGAGTGCGAATGATAAAAACTCGTGCCCGCATTATTCATCACTTCAAATTCATAAATATGGCTTTGGCCCGTCTCCAAAGTATACATAGGGTGCCCATCACTATCTTGAGGTACATGCAGACCATGCCAATGAATAATTGACGGTTCAGACATCATATTCTTATAATAGATACGAACTTTTTGACCTTTTACATAGTTAATAATCGGCCCTAAATAGTTACCTTTTAATTCTACCAGTGTTTTTTTAGGCCCTTTTAGCAACTTCGCATAATATTTCTGCACTTTCGTTTCTCTTCCCGTTTTTAATACGGGAACATAGACATCGCGCGAAATAAATTCAATTTCTACATCAGCCTTAAATCCAGGTGTCGCTTTCGTTCTTAATGGACTTGATTGAGCAAACAGCACCCCAGGGAAAGCCGTTAATGCCGCAGCACCAAAAGCAGAATTTTGTAAAAATTGACGTCTATTATTATTTATTTTTTTCGTCATTTATCCTTCCTCTCGTTATTAACTAAGCAAAATTAGTATTTAGTTATCTTCTGAACCATACTCCCTTTTTTTTCAGCTGACAATAGCCGCTATTTATATCCGATCATAGCTAATAAAACTGTATTTAAAGTCGACACTGGCATCATCATTAATATCTTCACGCGTCACTTCCCGCCAATCTGCCGCATCAATCTCAGGGAACCACGTATCGCCCTCAAAGGCTTGATTAATTTGAGTAATATACAGCCGGTCAGCGCGCTCTAAAGTGACCGCATATAAAGTTGCACCACCAATTACAAAGACCTCTTCTTGATCCGCACAATGTTGTACGGCTGCATCCAAGTCATTAAAAACCAAGCAACCTTCTTGCTGGTAACTAATATCGCGGCTAATGACAATATTCTGCCGCCCAGGCAAAGGCCGACCAATCGACTCAAATGTTTTACGCCCCATAATAATAGGGTGACCCATAGTGATTTTTTTAAATTGCTTTAAGTCAGCAGACAAATGCCATGGCATTTGCTTATTAATACCAATAGTCCGATTTGTTGCCATCGCAACAATCAATGAAAGTTTCATGTTTTTCCGTTGTTTTTAGTGTCTAGATTTAAATAATGAGTGAAATACTACAGGATGTATTCTTTATTCATCAGAAAATAAGCGATAATACCGCTCACAATTTACCTAATTAGAGTCTTTTATGAGTATTGAACAAACGTTATTACAACGTAGCGGTGAAAAATGCGAGCTATGTGCATCAGAAGAAAACCTAACAGCCTATAATCTCCCTCCTGAAAACGAGGCAAGTGCTGATAAATCTATTTTAGTGTGCGCGACTTGTAGCGGTCAAATAGCGAACCCAGAAACTATGGATGCTAATCATTGGCGCTGCTTAAATGATAGCATGTGGAACCCTGAGCCAGCCGTACAAGTAATGGCATGGAGGTTATTAAACAAACTATCTACGACGGAATCTTGGGCCCAAGATTTATTAGATATGCTATATTTAGAGCCTGAAGTTCTAAGCTGGGCTGAATCAGGAGCCGATACCAGCGATGAAGATGATTCTGAACCAACCGTAGATAGCAATGGCACTCGCTTACTGGCTGGTGACACAGTTACTTTGATTAAAGATTTAGATGTAAAGGGCGCTGGATTTACTGCTAAACGCGGAACAGTCGTTAAAAACATCGCATTAACCGATAACCCCAAACATATTGAAGGTCGTGTTAATGGTGTACGCTTAGTACTTGTTGCAGATTTTATGAAGAAAGTAGGTTAAATTTTGTTATAGGGCGGACTTTAGTCCGCCATTGCCAAAAAGCAGACTAAAGTCCGCCCCACCATATTACAACATAATCTCTTGCCACAATTTAGCGACTTGCTGGCGTATATCAACAAACTCATCTTGCGCCACAACTGCTTTGCATCCTTGCAAAGCCTCTTCATGCCCGCGATTACGGAATAAACAATAAGCTTGTTTTAAAGTCTTTACCGCCTCTTCATTTAATAAATCTTGCTCAACCAAAGCATCTAATACACGCATATTATCGGTAACATTCGTTAAGCTCGGGTATTTAGCCGACCAAGCCAACACGCAGAACTGCACAATAAATTCTATATCCGCAATACCACCGACGCCTTGTTTCAAGTAGAAAACCTCTTTATTGCTTTTATCCAGACTTTTACGCATTTTTTCACGCATTTCTCGAACTTCTGTTTTAAGCTCTGTTTCAACACGCGGTAAACTTAAAATGCGTTCCCGTATCGCTTCAAATTTTGCCTGCGTTTGCGTATCACCTGCAACAAAACGCGCACGCACTAAAGCCTGATGCTCCCAAGTCCACGCCTCTTCTGTTAAATATTGCTCATAGCGATTGATTGGCGCAACTAATAATCCTGATTCACCACTAGGTCGTAAACGCATATCAATTTCATAAAGCAGACCAGATAGCATCTGCGTATTTAACAAGCTTCTAACTCGCTGGCCTAAAGTCGCATAAAACTGTGAACTACCAATTTGTTTCGCTCCATCCGTGAGCGCATTACTATCCGGATAGTCAAAAACGAAGACCAAATCTAAGTCGGAGCTATAGCTGAGCTCAATGCCACCTAATTTACCAAAGCCAATAATTGCAAAACGTGTGTTCTCTGCACTCGTACCCGACAAACTGCCGTGTTTTTCGGTAAGAATACGCCAAGCAATCTGCACCGCTTGCTCTAAAATCACTTCAGCAATATAAGTTAAATAATCGCTCACAACCATTAAAGGAGCAGCCCCCATAATATCCGCAGCCGCAACGCGCAAGACATTAAGATGTTTAAACTTATGCAAGCCAAACATTAACTGCTCTATATCAGCTGGATCAATTTTCGCCAACAATTCTGCTAACTGTTGCTGCAAAGCCGCCTTATCTAAAGGCTCATAAAGCGAGCGTGTATCCAGTAATTCATCAAATAATACCGGGTATTTAGATAAATACTCACTAATCCACGGACTAGCAGCAACCAGTTTAATCAGCTGCTGCAAAGCAGCATCATTTTCGGCAAGCAACGATAAATACACATTACGCCCTGCCAACGCTTCAAACAAAGCACACAGCCGCTTTAATGTAGTACTAGGATTTTTTAGTTGTGCCACCGCATCAATAATTTGTGGCATCAACTTATCTAAAACCGTCGCGCCTTTTGTCGTTAAGCGCTTAATCGGTGATGATGTTTTGAAGTTATTCAGTAGGCTTAATGACTCTTCCGCTTTACGGTAACCGATTTCTGTCAGTTTATTTAAGATGATTTCTTCATGTGCCTGCCCAATCCAAATTTCAGTACTCACTGAAGGCTTAGATTGTTCTTCTGCCATAGAAAAAACCTGCACAAAAACACGATGTACCCGTTCACGCACTGTATCTAACTCAGTTTTAAAGCTAGACCAATTATCATAACCCATAGAAAACGCCAAAATCGCTTGTTCTCGTGGCATTTTTGGCAAATCATGCGCCTGCTTATCTTGATATTCCTGAATATGATTTTCTACACGGCGCAAAAATTCATAAGAGCTTAATAATTGCGCAGAATCTTCAGGCAGCAATAAACCTTTATCGCCTAATAACTGTAAAATTACCTGTATACGCCGCTCTTGTAGATCCGCATCTTGCCCCCCACGAATTAACTGGAATGCCTGACCGATAAATTCAATCTCACGAATGCCGCCTGGCCCCAATTTAACATTGTCCATGCGATCTTTACGCTGTAACTCTTGAGTAATTTGTACTTTTAACGAGCGCAATTCTTCAAAAGCACCGTAATCTAAGTAACGTCGATATACAAAAGGTTTAATCAGCTGCATAAACTTTTCACCGCCCAGCTGATCGCCAGCAACCGGCCGCACTTTAACCATCGCATAACGCTCCCACTCGCGCGCCTGTGTTTGATAATAATTTTCCAAACCATCAAAAGTCATAATGACAGGACCACTATCGCCAAAAGGTCTTAATCGTATATCCGTACGAAAAACAAAACCATCCGCCGTGATCTCATCTAGTACTTTCACTAATGAGCGACAAATACGGCTAAAAAATTCACCGTAGCTGGTTTCTTTACGATCAGCTAAAACACCATCGTGTTGATAAGCAAAAATCAGATCAATATCCGATGAATAATTTAATTCCCACGCCCCTAACTTCCCCATACCCAAAACAACCAAGTTCTGAGCGGTACCATCAGATAAAACAGGGGTGCCCCGTCGCTCACAGGCTTGTTGGTATAAAAAATCGAGGGCAAACTGAATACAGCTTTCAGCTAATGCTGTTAAATCCGCCAAAGTCTCCGATAAATCTGACCATTTCGCTAAATCACGCCAAGCAATGCGCATCATATGCTTATTACGAAATTGACGTAAAAACTTCATCAATTCAGCATCATTGGCAATCGTTTTCTGGTTTAATTGGTTTTGATAAGTCTGACGAACATCAGCACTAAACAAATCACCAGAATTGATCAGATCAAATAAAAACTGTGGCTGTCGATGACAAGTCTGAGCAATAAACTCACTGCAACAAAAAACAGTAGGCAGAGTATTTTTAACTTGCTCGTTTTCGGGAAGCTCAAGATTTAATCGCTGTACAGATTCCGTGAAATGTTGCAGATGTAAATTAACGGTATCGTGTAATTCGGTAGGAATTTTTTCTAGAGAAAACATAGCGCTCTCTGAATTAAGAAATGAAAAGGTGGGGAAATACCAATCCCAATAATTTATACTTAAGCTGAGAAATCGTCATTCCTACAGACTCTTAGCAGGAATCTATGTGTGTCAATGGATTCCCGATTAAAGGTTTCGGGAATGACGGCTATTACAGTTATTATTTATTGGGATTGGTATAATATCTATCTACAAAAATATTTATTCAAAATTGATTAATAAGTACTCGCTTAAAACAATCTTAACACTTTTGTTTAAATTCTCGCGTAGGATGGGTAGAGCATCTTTTTGCGAACCCCATCATTCTGCGTAAAATTGATGGGTTTCTTACGTGCCTAAAAGGCAGGCACTCCATTCTACCCATCCTACAGAAATGTTACATGTGTTTCCACAGGCCCTACCAACAGGTGTTTTTTAAAAACCTATCGCCTAATATAAATATACAGCATACAAGCGGACTAAAGTCTGCCCTACGACTAGCTTCCACACAGAGTGTGGAAGCTAGGAGGTTCTTTACAAATTACTTATTTCTTGGGCTTCTTCTAGGTTTTTTAGTCGATTTATCAGAACCACCGCGAGTGACTTTGGTCTGTCTAGGAATATTATCACTATCTTTTACGATAGTCATTCTCATCTGCTGACCAGCAACACGCGCATTTTGTAAATCTTTTAACAACTCTGCTGGCATGCCTTTAGGTAAGTCAACGATACTGAATTCACCATGCATATCAATTTGGCCAATTTCTTTACCGTCTAAACCTGCTTCATTAGCAATTGCACCAACGATATTACCAGGCTTAGCACCATGATCTTTACCCACTTCAATGCGGTAACGCTCAAGGCCATCTTTTAATGAAACATTACCTTTACGCTTAACTTCGCCTCTTGCACGGTCATTACGATCCCTTTCACGGCCACGCTCAGAACGCTCTTTTACTTTCGCTGGTTTTTTCAATAATAAAGGCTCATCACCTTGTACTAATTTAGCTAAAGCTGCTGCAACTTCAATAGCAGGCACATCATGTTCAGTTTCATACTGCTCAATAACTTTAGTATAAAACTCTAACTCTTCATTCGCTAAAGTATCGGTAATTTTCTGTTTAAAACGATTAACACGTTTATCGTTAATCACTTCAGTAGACGGCAATTCCATTAACTCGATACGTTGCTTAGTTGCACGCTCGATGGCAGCCAACATACGTTTTTCACGGGGGGCAACAAATAAAATCGCATCACCCTTTTTACCCGCACGTCCAGTACGGCCGATACGATGCACATAAGCCTCGGTATCATAAGGTATATCGTAGTTAACAACATGACTAATACGCGGAACATCAAGGCCACGCGCGGCAACATCCGTAGCGACCAAAATATCTAATTTGCCATTTTTCAACCTAGCAATGGTTTTTTCACGTTGATTTTGTGCCAAATCACCATTAATTGCAGCGGCAGAAAAGCCACGCGCTTCTAATTTTTCAGATAATTCAACCGTTGAGTTTTTAGTGCGCACGAAAATAATCATGGCATCAAACGTTTCAGCTTCTAAGATACGCGTCAAAGCATCCAATTTATGCATGCCACTAACAGTCCAATAACGCTGACGAATCGTTTCCGCCGTTGTTGTTTTGACTTTAATAGTAACGTGTTCAGGGTTATCCAAATGCTCATTAGCAATACGACGAATAACCGTAGGCATCGTCGCAGAAAACAACGCTTTTTGACAGTCTTTGGGCAATTGCTCTAAAACCCATTCAACGTCATCGATAAAACCCATACGTAGCATTTCATCAGCTTCATCTAAAACAAGACATTTTAAGTTGTCTAATTTTAAGCTATTTTTACGCATATGATCCATAACACGACCAGGCGTACCGACAACCACATGCGCGCCACGTCTAAGCATACGTAACTGTCCAGAATAATCTTGTCCACCATAAATAGGCGCAACATGAAAATCCTTCATATGTTTCGCATAAGTTTGAAAAGCCTCAGCAACCTGGATAGCTAATTCACGTGTTGGAGCTAAAACTAAGACCTGTGTTGCTTTTAATTTAACATCAATTTTTGATAATAACGGCAATGCAAAAGCCGCTGTTTTACCTGTACCCGTTTGTGCCTGACCAAGTACATCTTTACCATCCAATATCAATGGAATGGTTAGCGCTTGAATCGGAGAAGGGGTTTCATAACCCACATCATCCAAAGCCTTTAAAAGTGGCGCGATAAGATTTAAGTCAGAAAATTTTGGAAGTGAAAGTACTTCGTCAGTCATAGTGTTCCTAATTGTAGAGTGATCGCCTGCAAAATCTTGGTTAAAAAACCCTCAGCTCTCCGC
>ENA-OSET01005467-OSET01005467.1-sediment-metagenome-genome-assembly--contig:-NODE-5467-length-10697-cov-3.359322_pt1 | contig 10697 bp, 11 predicted proteins | sample MGYA00237882_ERZ534229 | MGnify/ENA primary metagenome ERZ534229 (study PRJEB26408, sample SAMN06266212) | sediment metagenome | isolation source: Hudson Canyon methane seep mesocosm | place...
AAATCACGAGCTAAAGAGCGTGTTTATTCTTTCCGTGACAAAAACCACACCTGGGATCCAAAAAACCAGCGTCCTGAGTTATGGAGCTTGTATAACGGCAAGAAAGATAAGGGCGAGAGCATTCGTGTATTCCCTTTATCTAACTGGACAGAACTCGATATCTGGCAGTATATCCACCTTGAAAATATTGATATCGTTCCTTTGTATCTATCTCAAAAGCGCCCGGTTGTCGAAAGAGATGGCATCATGATTATGGTTGATGATGACCGCATGCCTCTTGAACCCGGCGAAACACCAGAAATGAAGTCTGTACGTTTTAGAACCTTAGGTTGTTACCCACTAACGGGAGCCGTTGAATCTGAAGCTACTACATTACCTGAGATTATTCAGGAAATGCTTCTAGCGACCACCTCAGAAAGACAAGGTCGCCTTATTGACAGCGACCAAGAGGGATCAATGGAACAGAAGAAACGTGAAGGGTATTTTTAATATGTCAAACCAGTCGGATCTAATTAGTCAGGATATTAACGAATATCTTAAGCAACATGAGCACAAAGAATTACTAAGACTACTCACCTGCGGAAGCGTGGATGACGGTAAAAGCACCCTAATTGGTCGCTTGCTATATGATTCCAAAATGATCTATGAAGATCAGCTCGAGTCAATCAAAGCAGATAGCGTAAAGTCAGGTACCACTGGCGAAGAGATGGATTTAGCGCTTTTGGTCGACGGCCTCCAGGCAGAGCGAGAGCAAGGCATTACGATTGATGTTGCCTACCGATTTTTCTCCACCACCAAGCGTAAGTTTATTATTGCAGACACCCCTGGGCACGAGCAATACACTCGAAATATGGCTACCGGTGCGTCTACAGCAAACCTGGCTATTATTTTGATTGATGCCCGGCACGGTGTTTTAACACAAACTCGTCGTCATTCATTTATTGCTTCGTTACTCGGCATTAAGCACGTTGTTGTCGCGATTAATAAAATGGATATCGTTGATTATAGCGAGCAGCGTTATAACGAAATCAAAGAGCAATACCTTGAGTTCGCAGCCCAGCTAAATATCGAAAACATTATATTTACACCCCTTTCAGCACTAAAAGGCGATAATGTTGTTGAGCGTAGCGAAAGCATGTCATGGTTTGAAGGCCCTACCCTCATGGAAACCCTTGAAACGGTTGAAATTGCGGCGGATCGCAACCTTGAAAACTTCCGTTTCCCCGTGCAATACGTTAACCGCCCCAATCTTGACTTCCGTGGATTCTGTGGCACTGTGGCGTCTGGAAAAATTCATCCTGGCGATGAAATTATGGCTCTACCCTCTCGCCAAGTCAGCACAGTCAAAGAGATTGTTACCTTTGACGGCAACTTGAATGAAGCCTTTGCAGACCAAGCTGTCACTCTCACACTGAAAGATGAGATCGACATCAGCCGTGGCAACATGATCGTAAAAACAGATGATCTACCGGAAGTAGGTGCATCATTTGACGCTCACGTGGTCTGGATGACAGAAGAGGCCTTAAAGCCAGGCAAGCTATTTGATATTAAGCTAGCCACCAGCTCTGTTACCGGGTCTGTGCAAAAAATTCATCATCAAATCAACGTCAACACCTTTAAAAAGGATGACGCTGAGCAGCTAGACTTAAACAGCATTTCACTCTGCCGTTTCCATTTAAACCAAGCAATTGCCTTTGATCCTTATAAGAATAATCGTACCACTGGTGCCTTTATCATTATCGACCGCCTAAGCAACGTAACCATTGGCGCAGGCATGATCGAAAGTGCATGTGACGAAGGTGATTTGGGTGAATGGGCTCCAGTAACAGCTGAAGAAAGATCTGTTCGATTTAACCAGCAAGCACTACAAATTGCCTGTACAGGCGCAGCAGCAGAACAACTAGCACTAGCTGTTGAGCGTAAGCTGTTTGATATGGGTAAATCATCCGTTGTTCTTTCAGAAATTAATACAGCTGATGATCAAGAGCGTAATAAAATTGCTCAAACTCTTAAGCAAGCAGGACTGATTGCAGTTACTGTACTTACCTCAGCATCAGAAGAAGCTGATATTGTTTTAACAGCTGAAAGTGATAACGAATTAATGGGAGATATTAATAAGTTAGTAGAAAAACTTAGCTAATTTTTTATCTCTTTATAGGGTGCGCTTGCGCACCACCTTGGCACCACTAGGTGCGCAAGCACTCCCTATAACTTGCCATCTAAAATACTCCCATTTTTCACTCCACAACCTCCCTCCCCCTGGGTTACAATGTCCGATCTCTTCACCGCACCCGGATACTAATACCATGGCCATTAAGTCTCTCGTTATTCACCGCATCACCCGCTATCAGGAAGATCAACCAGCTGAATTAAAGCTGAAAGACAATCTACTCACGGTAACGGCTGATTACGAGTCACTACTCACTCAGGAAAAAAAGTTATTCAACGGCAAACCGGGTAAAAAGTATGGCCGATTCACCGATGAAATAGCCGACGCGCCATTTTCTAACTGGCTAAAAGAAGCACTGGCAGACAAAATGAGCTTTTTGAGTTTTTCTCAAAAAGCAGCTGAAACCTTCAAGCAGCACCTAGATGAACAACCTATCACCTTAGACGGTTATTTAATGTTTGTTTTAGATAGTCGTGCAGATGGTGATGTGTTTTATCTGTTATTTATTGAAACTGCATCAGGTATGGAACTCAGTGGTACCTTAGAACTGGAAACCGTTGACTACATTAACACATCAAAACTTGATATGGCCGCTCGCATAGAGCTGAATGATTGGTTAGGTGACTCACCCACTGAAGACTACCTTGTTCTAGCAATGAGTCGTACTGCTGCAAAGAACGGTGATATTTTTTCAAAGATGCTAGGCTATCAAAATAGCATTGATACCGAAAAAGAGACTGAGATATTACTGGAAACATTAGAGAAGTATACCAAAAAAATTGAAGGCAAAGAGGCTACACAATTCCGCAAAAAAGCTTATGATTTTTGCGTAGAACAACAGCAGGTAGGCGAGCCGGTTCAAATTGAGCAGTTATCAAACTATATCGACGAAAACGAACCTCAACGCTTTGCCAGTTTTGCCCGCGAAGAGCAGTCCATAAACAGCGAAACTGAATTCAGACCCGATAATCGAAAACTAAAGCATTTAGTTCGGTTCACAGGAAAAGGAAACGGCATGAGCCTGTCATTCTCTTCAGACTTGATTCAGTCTTCAGTACATTACAACCCTGCCAACGACACGCTAACGATTACTGAAATTCCCAAAAGCCTAAAGGCTCAACTGGCTAAATTTATAAGCAAAGAGGAAGACTAGCAGCGTAACCCCATACTGCTAACGAGCAACCACCCAATATAAGCTGCAGCAACACCTAAAGCAGTCGCGCCAAAAAAGAAAAAGACCCATTTTTTAATGGGTCGACCGCTTTTATCATTATCAGCCACCTGCCGGTCTTTTTTCTCAAGCTCTCTCCCTACATCCAGCATCAACTTAACTTCAGGAGACGCTCGATCAATAAGAAACGAAGCCGCATCAAACCATTGATCATCCTTTTTACTTTTACGTAAAACTCTAATTGCTTCATCAATACTAAAAAATTTCACCTATTTTCCTCATTAACCGTTTTCTACTTCAAGAACTGCGCATCCTTAAGAACCTTATACCCTCAAGAACTATATATTCTCACGATCAATGTGACCGCAAACTACTTTCATCAATATTTAACTTGCAAAAGACAGGCTATTCACTGTTCAATAAACCTACAATTCACTTATTACTATTTTGTACCAAATTATGATTTCAGTCTTATTTCTCTGTACCCTCATACTACTTTCTATTATGTCACTCTATCTTGTAAAGCAAATTAAACGCAATCAGCACGACCTTATTAAATCTGAAGAGGCAAGGATAGAGATCGAAACGCTCCTGAAAATAGACCCAGAAAAAGATGACTCACCCACCCCTTACCCGGCAATGAGAATTTCCATTGAAATCACTGACCCTATAGGCCTGGCCAGAAGAGAGCAGCCATTTACAAAGTACCTGAGTCAGATAACACCAAGCATGATTATAAAAAAGGTATATGAGCAAGTTGCTGCCGAAGTAGAAGCAGGCCTTAAAGAACGACATGTAGACTCTGAAATAAATATAGAGACACGATAAAAATGAATAATTTAATAACAGAGATAGAGACTTTTGATTTAGTAATTATCTCGTTTTCCCTGATTACAATACTAATTAATAGTGTATTAATTACTCAAGTACAAAAGTTAAGATTTAAAATCAAAGACAATCATATAAAGACACTCAAGCTTCTTGGCCATATTCGTAAACAACAATCCACCAGAGACTCTCTTAAACAGAAGCAAGCGTTACTAGAAACGTCCATTCATGAGGGAGCATCTGCAGTTGAAAGCGTTCATCAAAGTATATCTGATACGGCATTTAACGTAATGGAGGCGTTATCATCAAATAACAAAACAAAAACCCGCAACCGGAAATTAAGAGTTATTCACGATCACACCAAAAGTGGCGTTTACAAATCAGTAAAAGAAGTTAATAAACAGGTAGGAGTACTAACTGACTCGGTACTCTCAGTAAAGAAAGGGAAACCGACAAGTGACAAGTGAAGCTACTTATTATCTGAAAGTACTTTTAGCTCATCACAAATCGCTTCGGCTTCTGCCTGAAGTACCTGGCAGCGGTAGCGGCTACTTCTATTCATAGCTTGCCCCAACTGCTGGACTTTTAAAAGATAAAGCTTCTGTAGTTTTTTAACGTCAATATTACAGTCTTTCATGAGTACACCTTATTCAGGTTATCTGTCTTTCATTAAACCCTTGCTTTAAGTCACAAGAGCCTATTTTTAACTGTAGTCTGAATATTTGTTAGCCACCAGAGTAAAAACGTTAAAGTTTGACGAACTTAAATAACAGAGTGTGACTAAATTCAAATTTGATGTAACAGAATGAAACTAATGTTCCAATTTTAACCTTCTCAGATGAACAATAAATAAAGTCACTAACATCAATGACGTCACAGCAAGCCCAATACCGAGCCCTCCCCATATACCCTGTAAACCCCAGTCATCCATCAGCCAGTACGCACAAGGAAAACCAACCCCCCAATAGCCTATTATGGTAATAACCGTAGGGCTAGCTGCCAGTTTAAGCCCTCGAAGCGCACCCATTGTAATAACCTGAACGCCGTCAACCAATTGAAATATAGCCGCAACCCACAGCAACTTTATTCCCGCTTCCTGAACAACAGCCAGGTCACTCGCTTCTTTAGACTGAGTAAACAGCGCAACAATACTCTCAGGGAAAAACCAAAAAACAAAGGCAGCAGAAAGGCTACACACAACACCCATCGCTACCCCGGTTCGAGCGTAACCTTCAACATCTTGCAGACGATTTGCACCATAACTCTGCCCTACAATGATAGACACAGCTTGAGAGAGGCCAACAGGAATCATAAACGACAAGGTAATACACTGTAGTGCAATTTGATGTGCTGCCAACTGAACCGCCCCAATCATTCCTGCCAACAACGCAGCTGCGGTAAAAAGACCAGCCTCCATGGCATAAGCGATAGAAATAGGCACGCCCAACCGCAGCACCGAACGTAACGTGCCAAAATTGAACGAACGCCACCCTCGCCAGAAAGGGTATATTTTAAATTGTGATGAGCGGTATACATCCCAGGAAAAGATAACAAACATCATTAATGATACAAAGGTAGTACCGTAGCCAATACCCTTAAGACCAAACTCAGGAAAACCAAACAAGCCAAGCATCAATACATAACTAACAGGGAAGTTACATACAGCACCAATCAAAGCAATTCTTAAAAGGGAGCCTGTATGCCCAAAACCAAGCACAAGATTCCTTAAAGCCATAAATGCAAGCGCAGGCAACATAGCCCAAACCACCGACCTTAAATACACTTCGGTGATGGCTATGCTGGCATTGGCCTGCCCCATAGCACTTAATACACCACCAATATTCCATAAGAAAAAGCCAAATAACAACGCAAGCACAACAGCAATAGCCATTGATGATAGCAAAGCCTGATGCACTTCTTCGTTATCCTTCTTACCAATGGCAAAAGCAATAATGTTAGAAGAGGCCATCAACACCCCGGTACAAACAATAATAAAGAACTGAAAAACAGCCGCCCCCAAGCCTCCGCCCGCTAAGACTTCAACACCCAGCATTCCCATAAGAATCGTGTCAACAAACCCCATTGAGGCCTGAGCCAGCTGGGCAACTATCAAAGGAATAGCTAAACGAGAAATTTTTCTTACTTTAAACATTACCGCTCACGAATGAATTTAACGACCGAGTATTGTATAGTTAATTAAATTGACCCGACATAGGTATTTTCCACCCGATACATCAACACGCACACTCTGCTATAATGAGCCACTCATAAATACCCTGCCTAAAAAGAGACTTCTGTGACTACACCTACAAACCCAGCACCTGTAAACAACAGTGATTTTGCTAGCCTTAAACTACCTAAATCCGCTTTAGATAATCTAAGCTCCCTGGGTTACAAGGCGATGACCCCCATACAAGAACAGAGTCTTCCTCTTGCATTTAAAGGCCATGACCTTATTGCAAAAGCAAAAACAGGCAGCGGTAAAACAGCCGCATTCTCTCTCCCTATTCTTAATAAGCTCAATATAAGATTCTTTGCGGTGCAGGCAATCATTCTCTGCCCTACCCGTGAACTAAGCTCTCAGGTGGCTAAAGAAATACGTCGACTAGCCAGATACCAGCAAAACATTAAGGTAGTAACACTCTGTGGCGGACAGCCAATAGGCCCTCAAATTGGTTCACTAGAGCACGGTGCGCACATTGTAGTGGGAACACCCGGTCGCATTAAAGATCACCTCCAAAAAAGAACCCTGATTTTAGACGACGTAAACACCTTTGTTCTGGACGAAGCAGACCGAATGCTGGATATGGGCTTTTATGAAGACATAGAAAACATTATTCAACACACTCCATCAGAGCGACAAACCCTGCTTTTCTCTGCCACTTATCCTGATAAAATAAAACAACTGAGTAGTGACTTCCAAAAAGACCCTATAGAAATCAGTGTTGAGTCAGTACACAGCAATAGTCAAATTGAACAAATTTTTTATCAGGTTTCTCGCAGCAAGAAAGATGATGCAACCTACCAACTATTGCTAAGTCATCAAATCTCATCCGCCGTTATATTTTGTAATACAAAAATATGCTGTCAGGAAGTCAGTGATTATTTATCTGCTCACGGTTTCAATGCTCTTGCGTTACATGGTGATCTTGAGCAAAGAGACAGAGATGATGTACTCATTCGCTTCTCGAATAAAAGCTGCTCAATATTAGTGGCCACTGATGTAGCTGCACGAGGTTTGGATATTGACGATCTACAAGCTGTAATCAACTACGATTTATCACGTGATAATGATATTTATACTCACCGTATTGGTCGTACAGGTCGCGCAGGAAAAAGTGGATTGGCACTGAGTATTTATACTGAATCTGAAAAATACAAATTAGAAGCAATAGAAGACAGTCAACAACAACCCATCACTTATGGCGACATAAAGCGCATTGAAAACACAGAAAACATGATGCCCGCCCAGCCAACCATGACCACACTTTGTATTTTTGGCGGCCGAAAGCAAAAAGTAAGACCTGGAGATATTCTGGGCGCATTAACCGGTGAAGCAGGCATTCAAGGGAAATGTGTAGGAAAAATCGATGTAACTGATTTTTCATCCTATGTTGCGATAGAAAGAGAGTACGCAAAAGAAGCACTTCAGCGATTGTTGGACGGAAAAATCAAAGGTCGAAAATTCAAAGCTAAACTTCTGTAGGTAGGAAATAAACAATGCCAGTTGCATGCGCAAGACACATATTAGTTAAAACCAGAGAAGAAGCAGAAAAGCTAAAACAGCGCATCGCCAAAGGTGAAGACTTTGGCAAACTGGCAAAAAAATACTCACAGTGCAAGTCCGGAAAACGAGGTGGTGATTTAGGAGAATTTCGCCCCGGCCAGATGGTTAAAGCATTTGATAATGTGGTCTTCAAGAAAAAAGTATTACAAGTCCATGGTCCAGTGAAAACCCAGTTTGGTTTTCACTTGATTGAAACCATTTATAGACAATAAGAGCCAGACAATGAGTGCATCGACGGTAGCTTTACCCTACCTCACTGAGGCATACCAAGCAGAAGGATCAATAATCTCTCCATCATCTTCTGATATAGAAGGGTATGGTAACTTCTTTTTATGACAATACTGCGCTATTTTTGGATGCGCCCAACGAAAGAATGTTTGCCAATACTCTTCTGAATCTAATCGCACCTTATCATACATATACAAAGCCGCTCGCTGCCTCTGAGCCTCTGCCAGAATAATTGCAGCCGCTACTGATACATTAAACGACTCCACCATTCCCATCATGGGAACAACGACATGCTCGTCCACCAATGCAGCGGTTTCATCTGTTATCCCTTGTTTTTCATTACCCATAACCAAGGCGCAAGGAACCGTATAATCTACTTCACGGTAATCAATAGCCTGATCAGAAAAATGAGCAGCATATACTTTATAGCCATTTCCCTTGAGCTGAGTAATGGCCGACGACATGGACTCATGACGATTTACATTCACCCAGCGATCACTACCCATAGCCGTGCCGCTATAACGGCGATGATGATCCCACGGCCAGACCATATGCACTTCATGAATACCTACCGCGTCAGCCGTTCTAACTAGAGCTGCTACATTACGAGGCTTGTGAATTTGCTCGGTAATAAGCGTCAAGTCCGGCTGTCGCCGATCAAGAGTTTCACGAAGTCGAAGGTATCTTTCAGGAGTCATATCTGTAGCTTTAAACCTTATGTAAGTGCTAGTCTGATTTTCCGGGTGATCTTGGGAAAGAAGCAACTGAGTTGCTAACAGCAGTGACTTTCGACGTACCCTCTTGCTCAACCTCATCAATACGGACAATCGCATTCATAGGAATATAAGTTCTTTTAACTCCACTAAATTCAGTTTTTAATTTCTCTTCACTGGGGTCAACCAAGAGTTGAGAGCGCTCGCCAAATAACAACTCTTCTACTTCTATAAAGCCATACATTTCACTCGGAAATACGTGAGCAGCATATACTTCAAATATCTCTTCATTATTATAAAAGATAACTTTGTAGACTTTTTTTGCAGCCATTAATTTTTTAAACCTGCTTCAGGGTATATGAAAGGGCGGCAATCATACCACACCAAGCTTTTTAGATTATAATACTCATGGAAATAAACAAGAATTGAATTGCGTGGCAATGTATAATGCCCTATAAATCAGAGCCGAACGAGCGCGCTCAACCAATAGGACAATACAGTAGTAAGGCAATATGGCGACTAAGAAGTTATTTATCAAAACCCACGGCTGTCAGATGAACGAATATGATTCTTCCAGAATGGCTGATTTACTTCAAGACAGTCATGAAGTGGTTCTAACTGACAACGCTGATGACGCCGATATTCTACTGCTCAACACTTGTTCTATTCGAGAAAAAGCACAAGAAAAAGTATTTCATCAACTCGGACGCTGGAAAAAACTTAAAACAAAAAATCCTGATTTAAAAATCGGAGTGGGTGGCTGTGTTGCCAGCCAGGAAGGTGAGGCTATTATGAACCGGGCACCCTATGTTGACATGGTATTCGGACCTCAAACACTTCATCGCCTGCCAGAAATGATCGACGCTGCTGAAAAAGGTGATGTAGGCATTGTCGATATTAGCTTCCCTGAAATTGAAAAATTTGATCGCCTTCCCGAACCCGTAGCAGATGGCCCTTCTGCCTTTGTTTCAATTATGGAAGGCTGCAGCAAATACTGTACATTTTGCGTGGTACCTTACACTCGGGGCGAAGAAGTAAGTCGCCCTGTTGATGATGTGATTACAGAAATAACTCAACTGGCCTCTCAAGGCGTTCGTGAAGTTAATTTGTTGGGGCAGAATGTTAATTCTTACCAAGGTGAAACTGATGATAACGACACCATAGATCTCGCTGAACTCATCACTATGGTCGCAGACATTGAGGGTATAGACCGAATTCGTTTCACAACATCTCACCCTGTTGAGTTTTCTGATAGTCTGATTGATGTTTATGCCGTAATTCCTGAGTTAGTAAGCCATCTTCACCTACCTGTTCAAAGCGGGTCAGACAGAATTCTGACAGCAATGAAACGAGGTCATATGGCGCTAGAATATAAGTCTAAAATCAGAAGATTGCTCAAAATAAGACCAGGAATGAGTATTTCATCTGACTTTATTATTGGTTTTCCGGGTGAAACAGATAAAGACTTTGAAGACACAATGAAACTTATTCATGATATTGGCTTCGATCTTTCATACAGCTTTATTTATAGTGCCCGCCCCGGTACTCCTGCATCTGATTTACCTGACGATGTTTCGGAAGAAACTAAAAAACAGCGTCTTTCTATTTTGCAGCAACGTATTTTACAGAACTCACAGGATATCAGCCGAAAAATGGTCGGTACTACCCAGCGAATTCTGGTAACAGGACATTCCAGAAAAGACCCTGGAGAATTACAAGGCCGCACCGAGAATAACCGCGTTGTAAATTTCCGCACTGATGACACAAGTATTATTGGTCACTTTGTTGATGTAGAAATAT
>ENA-OSET01005469-OSET01005469.1-sediment-metagenome-genome-assembly--contig:-NODE-5469-length-10696-cov-4.003202_pt1 | contig 10696 bp, 6 predicted proteins | sample MGYA00237882_ERZ534229 | MGnify/ENA primary metagenome ERZ534229 (study PRJEB26408, sample SAMN06266212) | sediment metagenome | isolation source: Hudson Canyon methane seep mesocosm | place: USA:Hudson...
TCTCGAACAGAATACTGAGCTGGTTTTTTACATCGTCGTCTATAGTTTTACTGAAATTCTGTATAAATAAGTAGGGTGGATACCATTCAATATTGATTTGCTCAAAACCTGCGAAGGTGCCACCTCTGCCATGAAATACTCGGCAGCAAATATCACGAGAGCGTTCTAGATTGAACGCTATTTCTTTAACTAATAGCATAGTGGGCGCAATGTTTGAATAGCACGGGTTTGTTGATGTCGCTATCCACCGAAATTGAAAGACCTGCCTTTAATAAACTGAACACCGGGAGCACTTTGTGCGTCGGTAATTGCGTCGGTGAAAAAATAAACAATATGGAAGACTGACGCTGATACATCTTCTTCAAGGATATAGGCGAATGCGTGAAATTCGCTACCAGTTAATGCTCCATTGCTGGTGTATTGTGTATCGGTAATTGGAGAATCTTTAAGGTGGGTAAAGCTAGGGTTGGTACCGTGAAATACACTTATTCCATCGATATTAAATATGCGATTTGAACTATTGCGTATATAGACAACTAGTGCGCTGTCTTTGGCCAGTATGCCTTCAGAAAAAGAAGCATAGGACTGATCTTCCATTAATAGTACGTCAGTAAATGTACCGGTACTTAGTAAACCAGCTGAGTTTGAAAGATTGTCGTCAACAAGTTCTGCTTCAATGTTCACTAAGCCGCTGTATGACGAAGTGATTGAAATACTGGCCACTCCATCTGTGGTTGTGCTGGTTTCTATTCGTGAACTATCACCTTCTGTAATGGTGAACCTGACCTCAGTTCCATTCGAAATTGTACCGCTATCAGACGAGGGTGATATCGTTGCTTCTATCAATGAAGAGTCGTCATCATTATTTATGATGACGTTAGGCGTGAGGGCTAGATTGATAGACAAGGGTGAGTTCGGATCTGCTAGTACGTCGATTAAAAGTGAGTTTGAGGCAATTCCGTTTAACGTGGCTGAGATGGTGGTCGAGCCAGACGCGAGGCCGTTAATTAATCCTTTGCTGGGTGAAGTGTTCTGTATGGACGCATTTGATGGAGAGCTTGAACTCCAATTAACTTGCTGTGTCACATCAACCGGGTCGCCTGCTGAATAAGTCGCTATTGCAGTTGCAGGTAGCTGCGCCATTTCGTTTACGTTAGCTTTTGCAGTAGAAATAGCAATAGAGCTCAGTGTAGCACCGGTTATTTCAATCGTTGTGTTTGTACTGATGCCATCAAGGCTTGCGCTGACAGAAGTCGAGCCAATAGCTGAGCCTGTTAATAGCCCGTAGTTTTGTGCTGAATTATCTATCGACAAAATGCTTGTATCATTACTTGCCCATGTGACCTGTTGGCTAAGGTCTGAAGTAGAGCCATCTGAGAAAGAACCTTCGGCGGTGAGTGTTTGCTGTGTGCCTGCGGGTATCGAGGGTAGCGGAGCGCTTATAGCTATCGAATCTAGTGTCGCTGTGGTAACGGTGACGTGTCCTAGTGTCGACAGTTCTCCGAAGCTGGCGCTAATGACAGTATCTCCATTAAACGCTGTTTCAATTTTTCCTGATTCAGACGCAGAAAAGTATGCGATGCCACCATTGGTACTGGACCATAATACACTGTCGTTTATTTCAATTTTTGCACCGTTCGAATAATGACCATATGCCGTAAACTGTCCGCTTGATCCGTTAGAGAGAGTTAGCTGAGGAGGCGATATTTCAATTGAACTAAGGGTGGCATCGGTGACGGTAAGTGAGGTCGACTGTTCGATATTCTCTAACGTCGCTGAAATGTTAGTACTACCATTAGATAAGCTTTGGGCAAAACCCTCGGAGCCGGTATTATTGGCAATGCTGGCAATATTCACATCGTCCGAGAGCCAGGTGACTTGAGCGCTAATGTCTTGCGCTGATCCATCTGAATAAGTACCTGTTGCGCTGAATACTTGTGTCAACCCTTCAGGTAGAGATGAATTGATAGGAAAAATATCTATTTGGCTAAGCGTAGCATTGGTGACTGTGACATTTAATATTGCATTTTGACCTGAGAAACTCGCGGTAATGCTCGTCGTGCCCATACCCGTTGTCGACACCGATGATTCATTGTTTGCAATATCTGCAATACTTTCGTCACCGCTAGTCCAAGAAACCTGATCAGATATATCTAAATGGCTTTGATCCGAAAGTATCGCGATGATGTCAATGGTCTCGCTGGTGCCCAAGGCTAAGTCGAGTTGGTTAGGGGTGATAACGATACTACTAACCGTTGCGCTGTTCACGGTAATGAGCTTTGCTGATGCTATTTGGTCAATACTCGCGCTTACAAGGGCTGAGCCCGGTAGCAATGATTGCAGTAACCCAGTGTCGGCTTCGATACTCGCCACACTTGGGTCACTAATTGACCAGCTAGCTTGAAGTGTTACATCTTGCGTAGAACCGTCGTCATAAATACCTGTTGCGGTAAGTTGCTCGGACAGGCCGGCGGGAATTTCATCTGACACGCTGATATCAACCCGTTGTAACTGTGCGGGTGTGACGGTTATATTGGCGTTTCCAGTCACTGTATCAAGTGTTGCATCTAATATGGCCGTACCCGCAGCAATTGCATTGACTAATCCTGAGTCATTCACTGTACTTACACCAACATCATTTGAGCTCCAAACGACTGAGTCGCTGAGGTCTTCGGAGCTATCATCGGTATATACTCCCGTTGCGATAAACTGTTGGGTTGAATCTTTAGCGAGGGATAGCACAGCGGGGGATAGTGTGATGACTGAAAGGTCGATCATTTCTGAATTCGATGTGCCGCTAATGCTACCTAATGTAGCTGTGATTGTGACCTCACCGATTGAAAGTGATGTGACTAATCCAGACTCCGTGACACTCGCGATAGCATCGTTTGACGATGACCAGCTTACTTCATCGCTTAGGTCTGTTTTACTATCGTCTGTATAGTTTCCTTCGGCGGTAAGTTGTTCGGTGAGGCCTAATTTCAAATTACTTGAAAAAGCGCTCACTGCGATACTGGTGAGTGCAATAACGCTGCTAGATGTCGAATCAGATACACCGACTAGACTCGCGGAAATAGTGACTGCTCCTACGGCTAAAGGGGTGACAAGACCTGTGCTCGATACTGTTGCCAAGCTATCGTTAGACGAAGACCAGGCAACTAGAGTTGTTAAATTCTCATTGCTACTATCGGAGTATGTGCCGGTAACGCTAAGTTGTTGAGTTGTACCAGTTTTTAAGGTGCTAGAAAGCGCGCTTACAGAAAGTCCAGAGAGTGAAATAGGTGTAGAGGCTTGTCCTCCCGATACATCATTTAATGTGGCAGTGAAGGTGACTGACCCGGATGTTAAAGCCGTGACTAGACCTGTGTCGGATATTGTAGCGATGCTCTCATCAGAGGATGTCCAGGTTACTTGAGCGCTTAAATCCTCATTACTGCTATCAGAAAACGTGCCAGTGGCCGATAGTTGCTGAGTAATGCCTGCCTTAAGTGTAAGCGAAAATTCGCTCACGGCTAGGCTAGAAAGTGCAATCATAGTGCCTGAGGCAGTGCCAGTTTTGCCTTCTAAGCTGGCAGTTATTGTTGCTGCCCCAGCCGAAATTGAAGTGACTAAACCTGATGTAGATACAGTCGCGATACTGTCATCGGATGATGACCACGAAGCTTGAGTACTAACGTTTTCTGTTGCGTCATCGGAATAACGCGCAGTTGCGGTAAGCTGCGCGGTTTCATTTTGTTTAAGTGAGTCAGAAAATGCACTAACTGAAATAGAACTTAAAGACGGCGATGAATTGGTTTTAGAGTTCGAGTCTTTGCTGCTTCCACCTCCGCCACCGCATGCGACGATTAAAAATGTACACAATACATACAGCAATGCGTATTTTACGTTATGTGTTTTAGCTAGCACTACTTAAACCTTTTAGAATGTTTGAGGTTCGAGTTTAACGTTTTTTCTGGTAAATGTAAGTTGTGATTTGCAAGCAGCAAGACAAAAGCAAATATCTTAAACGGATGAGGAATAAAAAAATCGAATTGTACGTAAAAAACTCTATAATGCCGGTCTGCTAAATTGACAGGATTGTTTATGTACAACCTTTTTCTATTGATCACCTTATTGTTTGCAGCATCGAGTTATGCTGACGAATTGCCAGGTAATGCATCGAAATCACACAAACTTATTCAGGTGGTTACAACTTTTAGTGTGCTGTCCGATTTGGTTAAGCAAATAGGGGGGGAGCATGTTGAGGTCTATTCGCTAGTAGGTTGGGATGAAGATGCGCATGTTTTTCATCCTTCACCTAGCGCAGTTAAAAAGCTAGCACGGGCAGACCTCCTGATAGTCAATGGATTGGGGTTTGAGGGGTGGCTGGATAGATTGGTTTCTGTTGCTCAATACAAAGGTGTCTTGCAAATAGCCAGTGAAGGGATTGATGCGATTCATTTGGAGGGCAGGGATAAACACGAGCATCACGGACATGATGAAGGTGAGGGTCATGGAGATGATCATGAGGGTGGCGGCAGAGGTTCAAAAGTATTCGACCCTCATGCTTGGTTGAGCTTAAAGGCTGTTAGGCATTACCTAACGAATATCAGCAGTGCTTTGCAAGCTCTAGATCCGAATAGAGTAGATTATTATCGAGATCGCGCTCAACAATATTCATCCTTGCTTAATGAGCTAGAGCGCAGTATCGATTCGCGATTTTCTGCGATACCTCAAAACAGGCATGTTGTTATTCCGCACAACGCTTTCGCTTACTTGGCGAGAGACTACGGTCTTCATATACATAGTTTGAAAGGGCTCAGCACTGAATCGGAATCATCTGCCGCGCAGATCGCCAGGACAATCCGTGAGATAAGGTCTAATAATATACGTGCTATCTTTTCTGAAAATATTGTCAACTCACGCATAATTGAAACGATTACGCGTGAGACCGGGGTAAAGTTTGGCGGGAATCTGATATCTGGAGCTTTATCGAAAGAGATTGCACCGACTTATCTTGCCATGATGAGGCATAACGCTAATTTGCTAATTGCTGCCTTAGAGCGCTGATTTCTATAAGCACTGTGTTTAGGTGAAATCATAACTCAAGGTCAGGAATACTCTGATCTACAGTGAAGTGTATGACTCCATCTTTTAGCGTTGCGCTACCTTTTGTTCCTGCATTAACGTTTTTAGCGCTAGTAAGTACTTTATTCTTTTCACTTTTAATAATCGCATAGCCTCTGCCAAGTGTGGCGAGTGGGCTCGCTGTATGTAGTGTTTGTGCACAAAGTGCAAGACTGTGTTTTTTGCCTTCCACTATATTTGTCTGATTTCGAACAAGTTGTAAATAGAGTTGCTCTACACGCTGTTGGTACTGATTGATATCATACGTTGGTTTTTGTGCTAGCAAGCGTTGGAATTGTAATTCAACTACCTGCTTTGCTAGAGATAATTTATTTTCGAGTGCAAGCGCCAATCTCTTTTCATAGTCCGAAAGTCGAGTGTGCTTGTCTTTTAGCGTCTCACCTGGGTGTTTCAATCTATCAGCTATTGCGAGGTATTTATCGTTAGCTTTTTGCACCTTATTCGTGACCAGAAAATCTAGGCGACGCTGTATTTGGTCGAGTTGTTGCATCAAGTCAAACTGATCTGGAGTGATTTTCTCTGCAGCGGCCGACGGCGTTGGTGCTCGATAGTCTGCAACTAGGTCGGCAATCGTAAAATCGGTTTCATGGCCGACGGCGCTTATAACAGGTATTCGACTAGCAAAAATAACACGGGCTAGATTTTCGTCGTTAAATGCCCATAGGTCTTCTAACGATCCGCCGCCACGTCCGATAATGATCACATCAGCAATGTTGTTCGTATTAACCTGTTCGACAGCCGTGCACAATTCACCCGCAGCATGTTCGCCTTGAACCACAACTGGCACGACGATAATGTCGAGAGAAGGGTAGCGTCGCTTAGTGACCGAAATAATATCGTGAATGACTGCGCCAGTTGCAGACGTAATAACGGCAACTGTTTTTGGTATTTCAGGAATGCGCTTTTTGTTCGATGCGTCGAATAATCCCTCTAGTGACAGTTTCAATTTTAGTGCGTCGAAGGCAGCTTGAAGTTGTCCTAAGCCTGCGGGTTCCATCGACTCTACAATAAGTTGGTATTCTCCCCGGCCTTCGTAAAGGCTTGCTTTAGCTCTCAGGATAATCAGGTCGCCTTCGTTTGGCTGAAACTTTAAGCGTTGATTGTAGCCTTTAAACATTGCGCAACGTATTTGCGCTTTTTCGTCCTTGAGGGTGAAATACCAATGGCCAGAGCGGGGCTTCGATAAGCCTGAAATTTCTCCGCTTACCCATACTTGTCCATAGCTAACTTCCAGCATCCTCTTGACCTGTCTATTTAGATCGCTGACGGATAATGCTTTCGAAGACTTATTGCTGTTCAAATCTAGGGTATCGATCATCTTGAAGGTGCTCTACTCACTTCATACGGGTAGGGGATTTTGAGGCAGTTTAAAGTTCTTGGCATCTATTTACAATTAGGGTTTTACCTGTCTGCACTAAATCAGTATAATCGCGCGTTTTATCTCGACATAAAGGTTGCTCAATATGTTGCGGATCGCCCAAGACGCACTTACGTTTGACGACGTACTTTTACTGCCCGGTTACTCAGAAATACTCCCTAACGAAGTTTCGCTTCAATCTCGCCTAACTCGAAAAATTACCTTGAATACGCCGCTTGTTTCTGCCGCGATGGATACGGTTACAGAAGCGCCTTTGGCCATTGCCATGGCACAAGAAGGTGGTATTGGTATTATTCATAAGAACATGACGATCGAACAACAAGCTTCGACCGTTCGTGCTGTTAAAAAGTTTGAGAGTGGTGTTGTAAAAGACCCCATAACGGTAACTTCTTCCACGTCGGTTAGAGAAGTTCTGGAATTAACAGCAGCAAACAAGATATCTGGTTTGCCTGTAGTTGATGGTAAAGAACTGATCGGTATAGTCACAGGACGAGATATTCGTTTTGAAAGTCGACTAGATACACCTGTTGCTGACATTATGACGCCAAAAGAAAAGCTCGTCACCGTTCAAGAAGGTGCCACCACCGAGGCCATAAAAGATTTATTACATAAGCATCGTATAGAAAAAGTTCTGGTCGTAAATAAAAGCTTTGAATTAGTCGGCCTCGTGACGGTAAAGGATATTCAAAAAAATCTAGATTTTCCGAATGCATGCAAGGATGAGCATGGCCAACTAAGAGTAGGGGCCGCTGTTGGAACTGGCGCGGGGACCGAGGAGCGTATCGATGCCTTGGTGAAAGCGGGTGTTGACGTATTAGTGGTTGATACTGCTCATGGTCACTCAAAAGGTGTTATCGATAGAGTGCGTTGGGCAAAAGAAACTTACCCAGATGTACAAGTGATCGGTGGCAATATCGCGACAGCAGAGGCCGCCGTTGCGCTAGCCGATGCGGGAGCCGATGCGGTTAAAGTCGGAATAGGCCCAGGTTCGATTTGTACCACCCGAATTGTGGCAGGTATTGGGGTTCCTCAAATATCTGCTGTGGCCAATGTTGCTGGTGCTCTTGAAGGTCGTGACGTTCCGGTTATTGCAGATGGTGGTATTCGTTTTTCAGGCGATATCGCAAAGTCTATCGCGGCCGGTGCGAGTAGTATCATGATCGGTAGTCTTCTAGCTGGCACAGACGAAGCACCTGGAGAAGTCGAATTATTCCAAGGTCGAAGCTATAAAGCATATCGCGGCATGGGGTCGATTGGTGCCATGGGGCAGACTCAAGGGTCTAGTGATCGTTATTTCCAAGATATTGAATCTGGTGTTGATAAGTTGGTGCCAGAAGGAATTGAAGGGCGTGTTGCTTGTAAAGGGCCTATGACTGCCATTATTCACCAATTAATGGGTGGCTTACGTTCAAGCATGGGATACACCGGAAGCGCTAATATCGAAGAGATGCGAACTAAGCCGACCTTCACGCGTATTACCTCTGCTGGTATGAAAGAAAGCCACGTTCACGATGTGACCATTACCAAGGAAGCACCTAATTACCGAATTGGTTAATTGAGTTTGCTGAGTACTATTTTTACACGGGGCTATCTATTTGAACGCCCCGTTTTGCGTTTACCAGAGGTTTAAACTTTTTCATGTCTACAGAAAAAAATATCCATGCACATCGCGTATTAATCTTAGATTTTGGTTCTCAATACACACAGTTGATCGCACGACGTGTGCGGGAAATCGGTGTGTTTTGCGAGATTCGTGCATTTGATATGTCTGATGAAGAAATAAAAGACTATCAGCCGAAGGCAATTATTTTGGCGGGTGGGCCTGAGTCTGTGACGGGTTCTGATACACCTCGTGCTCCAGATTCTGTATTCGATCTTGGTGTACCCGTGCTAGGTATTTGCTATGGCATGCAAACCATGGCGCAGCAGCTTGGTGGAAAAGTCGAAGCGTCTGATGTTCATGAGTTTGGTTATGCGCAGGTGTATGCCTGTGGTACTTCTGCTTTATTGGAGGATATTAAAGACCATACCAGTGAAGATGGTCGACCTTTATTAGATGTTTGGATGAGCCACGGAGACAAAGTGGTTGAAATGCCAGAGGGTTTTGAATTACTAGCATCGACCGAATCTTGCCCTATTGCGGGTATGTATTGTGAGGAGAAGAATTTTTACGGTGTTCAGTTTCATCCAGAGGTGACTCACACACTTCAAGGTTTGAGAATTCTTGAGCACTTTGTACTCAAAATCGGACAGTGCGATGCACTGTGGACCCCAAGCCAAATCGTTGAAGATGCGATTAACACAATTCGCGAGCAAGTGGGTACAGATCATGTGCTGCTTGGATTATCGGGAGGAGTAGACTCATCAGTCGTTGCGGCAATGTTGCATAAAGCGATTGGTGACCAGCTAACGTGTGTGTTTGTCGACAATGGCTTACTTCGTTTGAACGAAGGCGACCAGGTCATGAAAATGTTTGCCGATAACATGGGCGTGAAGGTGATTAGAGCAGATAAGGAAGAGCTATTTCTTTCGCGCCTTGAGGGCATCTCCGATCCAGAGCAAAAGAGAAAAGTAATAGGCAACAGCTTTATCGATGTCTTCGATGAGGAATCGGCAAAAATTGATAACGTCCAATGGCTAGCGCAGGGCACGATATACCCTGATGTTATCGAATCGGCCGCGTCAAAAACTGGGAAGGCTCACGTGATTAAATCGCATCATAATGTCGGTGGCCTACCCGATGATATGAAGTTAAAACTAGTGGAGCCACTAAGAGAACTGTTCAAAGACGAGGTTCGAAAAATCGGCTTAGAACTTGGGCTGCCATACGACATGGTTTATCGTCACCCGTTTCCTGGTCCGGGCTTAGGCGTGAGAATTCTTGGTGAAGTGAAAAAAGAATATGCGGATATCCTGCGCGAAGCTGACGCGATTTTTATCGAAGAGTTATATCGTGCAGATTTATACCATAAGACTAGTCAGGCGTTTACCGTATTCTTGCCAGTTAAATCTGTTGGTGTCGTTGGTGATGCTCGTCGTTATGAGTATGTTGTGACACTTCGTGCGGTAGAGACGATTGATTTTATGACCGCTCGTTGGGCGCATTTGCCATACGAATTCTTAGAATTAGTTTCGGGGCGAATAATTAACGAAATATCAGGAATATCTCGTGTAGCGTATGACGTTTCGTCGAAGCCACCCGCTACGATTGAGTGGGAGTGAGCGGAGTCGACGCTGACCAGAAAAGACAACGCGAGATCGACGAGCGATGGATGAATTATGCGCTCATTCTTGCCGCCAAAGCGAGTGACGAAAACGAAGTACCTGTTGGTGCTGTTGTAGTAAGAGACGGTGTGATCTTAGGCGAAGCTTGGAATAGGCCCATTGCTTCTTGCGACCCGAGTGCTCATGCGGAGATTAACGCTCTCAGAGCTGCTGCTAACAATGAGAAAAACTATCGTCTGCCTGGGGCTACTCTTTATGTAACCATCGAACCTTGCACTATGTGTGCGGGAGCCTTGATTCATTCTAGAATCGATCGCTTGGTATTCGGTGCGAGAGAGCCAAAAGCCGGTGGTATTGTTAGCCAGAATAACTTGCTCGATCATCCTTCCATGAATACGGATATAAGCTATGCTGAAGGAATATTGGCCGAACAATGTAGTCAGATAATTAGTGATTTTTTTGCCTTTCGCAGGCAGCAAAAAAAACAATTGAAAACAGATTTAAGCGTCTCAGATAAAAAAACAAAGGAATAAGCTACGAATGAAAGTCTTAGTAACAGGCGGAGCAGGGTATATCGGCAGTCATGTCGTCAAGCAGTTAGGTGAAGCAGGGCATGAGATCATTGTTTATGACAACTTGTCGACCGGCTACGAATGGGCGGTAACTCATGGTGAGCTAATAATTGGTGATGTGGGTGATTTTGACAAGCTAGACTCTGTATTCAGTGAGCACAAATTCGAAGCGGTCTTACATTTTGCTGCGAACATCGTGGTTCCTGAGTCTGTTGAAAACCCCTTGAAATACTATCGGAACAATACTCGAAATACTTTGAACCTGTTGGGTGTTATTGAGAAACATAGAACGCCTTACATGGTGTTTTCATCGACGGCTGCGGTCTACGGTATGCCTGATGAGAAAGTGCTCGCCGAAGACATGCCCTTGTTGCCGATCAACCCTTATGGCGCG
>ENA-OSET01005470-OSET01005470.1-sediment-metagenome-genome-assembly--contig:-NODE-5470-length-10695-cov-48.340836_pt1 | contig 10695 bp, 7 predicted proteins | sample MGYA00237882_ERZ534229 | MGnify/ENA primary metagenome ERZ534229 (study PRJEB26408, sample SAMN06266212) | sediment metagenome | isolation source: Hudson Canyon methane seep mesocosm | place...
ATTTTCTAAATGGGGCAATGCGCGTATGTCTAAGCAGAATTCTTCTACCGTCATATCAGGTAGGTAATAATGTACACAAATCACTGCAAATTTTTGTTGCTCTGCTAGGTTTAAAGCTTCTTCTCCTTTTGTACAGGTAGTGACACTAAACCCCAGCTTTTCTGCTTTACTTGAAACCAATTCAGAAAAAACTTTTGAGTCTTCAAGAATTAAAAATTTTATTGGTTGCGTCATTGATCGTTATCCCTATATTCTAAAGTTAATCGGTTAGGTGTTTGTGGGTCTATTTTTTTGTATTAGGTAGGTATTGCCTAATATGATACATAAAAGTACCAGCATTAAAAAAAATGGCATTAAATGAATGTGCTGTTGATAAAAGGTCGGCTGTGGAGCAAGTAAATAGGGCACAGTATACAGGCCTGACCATTTTTGCATCATAGGCGATTCTGTTAAAACTTCGCCTGAAGCTAAGGCGATAGTTGAAATTCCGGTATTAGTGACACGTACCATAGGGCGGCGTATTTCAACAGCGCGTGCTAAGGTCATGACTTTATGCTGATAAGGTTCCTGCCATGTGCCGTACCAAGAATCATTGGTTACATTCACAATAAATTGTGCGCCTAGATTAGCCAATGCCACAGAAAATTCAGGGAATAGGCTTTCATAACAGATTTGTGCGCCTATTTTATACCCGTTAAGCTGTAATAATTTTGTTGGGCCATCACCATGTCCAAAATTACCGACCATGGGTAATAGCTCTCGGAGGATAGGAAATTGTTCTTCGCCAGGAATATACTCGCCTAAAGCCAGTAAAATCGATTTACTGTAATAGTCAGGTTGTACTTCTCCTTTATCATCTAATATAAATAAAGAATTTGTGATTAATCCTGTTTTAGGCGATTGTGCATAAGAGCCGGTAATTAACGCGGTTTTATTTTTTTTAACCAATTGGATTAATTTTTGGGCGTAATAGTTATCGTTATTATGGGTGGTTAAAAAGCTGGGAAATGCGGTTTCTGACCATAAAACAAAATCTACCTTTTCATCTTGGTGCTCCGCTAAGCCTGCTTGTGTCACGGATTGGTATTGGTTAATAATTTTAGCATGACCACCACGACCAAAGGCCGCTGCTGTTTTTTGGGCATTACCAATGTTAGCTTGTACTAATAAGGCATTAAAAGACGCGTCAGGGGTGGGTAACCATGCTTTTGCGCTTAATCCAGCTACATTTAATAGAGCAAAGGCGATGACAACACGCATCAAAAGTGTTTTTCCGCGCTTTGATTTACGTTGTTGCCAAGCAAAATATAGTGGCACATTGGCTAATATGGTTAGCATACTGAGACCACTAAAACCAATATATTCGGCAATATGGTATACAGGAATTTCCGAACCATACCATGCGTAACCAAAATTCCATTTAAATAACATCGGTAATGCCCATAGCGATAAGGCAGTTAATAATCCCATGATAAAAATAGAACTTTTTGCTTGGAAATGGCCGTATTTATTGCTTAAAAACCAGAGTAAGCCAGCGATGGGTACAAAAAGATGTGCAATTAGGGCGAACAGGAGCATGCCAAAAGTCGCGGCTATCCAAGGCAAGTGCGCAAATTCATGTAATAAATAAGTAACCCAGTTAAAACCAATCAGAGTAAATACAAAGGTTGCTAAGATACCGCTGAGTAGAATAGGTTTGAGGCGTGTTTGTTGTGCCCAAAATAACCATAAGGGCACAAAGCCAAATAAGGAAGCCCATGGCGGGAAGGGAATGTAGCTAGTACCAATAAAGAAACCTGATAGAACAGGTAATAGCCAAGGGCTACGTAGGTTAATGCTCATTTTTATTATTTATCGAGTGCGGATAAGCGGTCTTCTAGCGCGGTTAAGCGCTGAGTCAGCTTTTTAACCTGTCCTAGTAAGGCGGGTAGCCGAGTAATACTCGCCATTTCACGCATCACTTGTTTAATAGGTCTATTCGGTGCCCCCCAAACGACTTGATTGGGCTGTACATCTTTAGATATGCCCGTACGTGCGGCGGCTGTGGAGCCATCTCCCATGGTGATATGGTCAGCAATACCTACTTGTCCCGCTAAAGTAACACGCTTGCCTAAGGTGACACTGCCTGATAAGCCGACGTGGGAAACAATAATACAATGCTCGCCTATATCGTTGTTATGTGCAATTTGTACCAAATTATCAATTTTAGTGCCTTTACCGATACGTGTCATACCAAAGGTGGCGCGATCAATACAGACATTACAGCCAATCTCTACATAATCTTCAATAATATCGCAAATTTTTTCTGCATCTGTAGTATGAATTGGCTGATGTAAAACATTGATGTTCTCTTTTGCATCTTCTGATATTTTGTCACACATTGAATTAAGAAACGTTAATATCTCTTTTGCTTCTTGCTCAGAGTCAATAGACTCCTTTTTAAGAATAGCTAGGACATTTCTATTTTCGATCTTTAATGCATAGTACGACATTATGTCTTTTATTGGTTGATGTATGTTTTTCATAGGGCAACCTTCATTTATCCATTGTTCCTGTGAGAATAAAATAGTTAAGATTAATACGGTCTAACTCTAATTGGTTCTCTTTTTATTCATAATGAGTCCAAAGCCTAAGTACTTTAATAATATGCTCATTTTCATATACTTGATAAACAAGCCTATGTTGAATATTGATTCTTCTTGAATAAGCTCCTTTTAAATCACCGACTAATTTTTCATAAGGTGGTGGGTTTTGATATGGGTTTTCTTTAACTATATTCAAAATTAACTCAGCTTTAGCTTTTAAGCCAGAAGCTGAAAGTTTCTTAGCATCTTTTTGTGCTTGCTTTGTATATCTTAGCTCCCAACTCACCAATCAAGTTCCTTAGAACATGATTCAATACTTTCTTTAAGTCCATTCTTGATGGACTCTCTCATATTAGGTACTGATAACAGGTATAGCGTTTCAGAAATAGCACTCCAGTCTTCCTCAGAAACTAGAACAGCATTACTTCTTTTCCCTTTTATTGTGATTGGCTGATGAGTCATTGCTGTTTCATCAATCAAATTGTAAAGTTTAGATCGCGCTTCTGTTACATTAAGAATAGTCATAGTTTCACCTCACCAAGAAAGATACCTTATTCCGTACGTATGATCAACGGGTATTTGCCCCCCTTAATAGCCTACCGAAAATAATAAACGATGATCTATTGAACCCAACGCGATAATTGATTATTTTGGTAAGCAGTTTTTTGCCCACCAGATCATTCGACCAATATCCATATTATTGGATTTTTAGCGTGATAACAATGCCTTGTTTTTTATGCATATATCTTGGTGGGCAGAGAAGATTGCCCACCCTACAGGGCTAAAAAATTACAGGTTTTAAATTGTAGCATTAAAAGGCTACAATAAGTTGAAGCCGATAAATCCCCCCATCCACCGCATTTTTCAACAAGCCTCTAGCGTCTATTTTCCACATAAAAATGCCCGCTAACATTACACTTTTAATTGGCTCTATTTTGAGGATGCCTCCTGATAAAATAACATTACTAAAAAGCATGTTACCCCTTCTGGAATAGCTCTTTAGTCATACTTTATAGTCACCCTAAAAAAAGAAAAATCACTGTCCGGAACGCACTAAGCGCACATAATTGACCTTGGAGCGATCGAAGTCACTGATATTGCCGCCGCTGAAGTAGACGCCCCACGCCCCACGCCCACTAGAAGGCGAGGATGACCACACAACGGAGTAAGAAACATTAGGAAATAAACTTGCATTAATACTTGGATTAACGCAATTTTGTGTGAGTAATGACTCTAATTCAGTCAGGTTAGGCACACGCCAGTCAGTATGACCCGCAAAACCTGCTGTGTTTACCATCGTAGCTAACTCTAATGCATCCTGCCAAACGTAAGTAAAGACGGATCCTATTGTTGTGCAACTAGTACCCGAGAAGCCTTCAACACATTGTTTCCACATCAATCCTGTGCCTTTATCGGTGACAGTGCTATTGCCATTATCTATATAACGACTATTGGGATTGAGGTTGGGGATAAAGTCTCTACAGGTTTGTGCCACGGCTATCTGTGCCACTGCGCTAAATAATAAACTACTAATTAATATTGATTGTATAAAGACTTGTCGCATAATAATGATCCTAGTTATAGAGTTAAAATAGTGTATTAGCAAGGAGAGCAGACATATGTCCTAAAAAAATTATATAGCAATAATTCTTTGCGCTGGAACGCTGGTTTTAATCTGCTTTTCATCGTTTATCGCATGAAGGCTAAAAGCATTGCACTAAAGTACATAGTTTTTACTAACGGTTGAAACAATAAAAAAGAAAAATCACTGCCCGGAACGAACCAACTTTACCTGTTGGTACATGTCGCGACCCAAGTCATAGGTCCGGCCGTATCTGAAGTTGATGCCCCACGCGTGAGGCGGGTAGCCCGCATCCAGCGATGACGACCATACAAAGCTAGCCATCATAGGGAAGTAACCTCCATCTATTTTTGGGGAATAGCCTAAATGTACAATTGAACGTAATTCATAACGATTGGGTACCCGCCAGCCACTATTAAGCCCACACAGGCTATTATTATTACTACCCTCTATCAGAGTATTCCAGTCATCGTAATAAATACCTGTGCTGGCATGATCTCTCCCTTGTGCAGTTAAACCACCCCAGCGATAAGTGTTACTTGCATCATGAATACCGCCATCGGTGGTTTTTGCTTCCCAGATTAAGCCAGTGTGGTTGTCTTTAACGCATGACCAACTGCTTGCGCTGGCTGGTAGGGTATTACCGCTGCTATCGAGTTTAGTAAAATCAAACCCTGCTGCCCCTGCGCCTATTTTTGTTAGTGTGCCTGCGGCGGCTTGGGCATCACGGCCGTGGGAGCAATCTTGCTTATCAACTTCGGTACCTACGCACGTTGCGTTGTTACCACTGGGGTAGTTACCGCTCCATGTAATACCGGTGTCGTTGAGTTTACTGGTGCTTACAGGTAGTGTTAAGACCACATTCACTGTTCTATCTAAGGTTACTGTATTATTTGCAATATCCGTTGCTGTATAAGTAATCGTGTATTGATTAACTATATTTTCATCGACTGTGCCTGAAAGCGTTACGGTCAGCACTCCATCCACCGCATCATTCGCAGTTGCACCCAGCTCAATATAGGGCGTTCCTTTAATTAATGTAATACTTGAGCTACCGTTTAAGCTAATAACAGGGGCAGTGGTATCAGCCCCCCCAATATCTGCTACTAAGGATTCTGCCCCACTTAGACTATCACCGCCACTATAAGCTGCAATATAAAAAGGGTAGCTGTCCTGGGCTAGGTTTGGAATATCGCAATCTACGCTTACTTGTACTGTACTCACGTCATACGCTGTTCCACAACTTCCTCCAAAAATACCAAAGGTAATGGAGGCGGGTAAATTGCTACCAGTAACGGTAAATGTTGCTGTCGCACCTTTGACTAAACTGCCGTAAGAGATGCCTGTTATATTTGTGCTTGCGAGTAAGTGCGGGCTAATACGGTTTTTTTCTATGTAGTCGGATGGATCAATAATGCCTATTGCTTTCATTTGGGTAAAAGTTTCGTTTATTTGGCTTACCGTCATTCCAGATGTCATTTTGCTATCATCATTTGTGTAATAGCCATTGCCATTATCATTAGGTAATAGGTCAGATCCTGTGATTGCTTGAGTTTGCATTTCAAAATGCAAATGTGCTGAAGAAATAGCACTCATTTCTGTGCCACTGGCTAAGCGTGCAATCAGTTGTCCACGCTGAACGATGTCACCAACGCTTAAAGTAAAGTCATTCGCACTGGTCACCACGGCACCTAATGTTTGGTCGGCTGAAGTAATGTGCATGTAATGGCTGTAGATAAAATCACCATTACTGAGTTTATGCTTTAACACCATCACCCAAGCACCTACTGAGTAGCCAGACAGGTAAGTAGATTGAATACGATCCACTTGCCCTTCTGCTATTGCGTAAACTGCTTCGCCAGCATCTGCATTACCTGTCCCTAAATTCCAATCTTCACCGGGATGTAATCCTGCAGTAACGCTAGAGCTTAAATAGTTACCAACATCGGATGCATTACGCCACAAAGTGCTATTAAAGCCTGTCGATGTACGACTATGGTTAGCTAATAATGTGCCTGCACCAGTACTGTAAATATTTTTTTCTTCGGTGATTTGTTCTAGCAATATTTTATATTCACCTGCTGCTGAAAACCCTCTGTCTCCAATAGGGTAATCAAATCCTGTTACTACTGGTAAGGAAGAGCTATCTATTGTAGTAAAGGTGATATTGCTACTGCCATTTGTTAATAAACTTCCCCCTGATGCTGTTACTGTCGTTAAAACTAAAGTTTCAGCAACCGTATGTTGGCATTGAATTTGTAATTGAGTCTCTGAAATTCTAACCTTTAAGTTGTCGGGACAGTCCGCACCTTGGATTTGTGCTGTTACGGTTGAAGGAAAGTTTTCACCGGTAATAGTAAAGGTGGTTAAACTGTTTACCTGTGATGTTTGTGGTGAGACTGAAGTTACTTTTGTAGCAACGTCCACTAGAAGCGCTGTAAAAGTAATATTGGCACTCCCCGCTGTTATTACCTCCCCACCTGACCCTGAAACTGTACTTAAAACTAAGGTTTCAGCAATCGCATGTTGGCATTGAATTTGCAAATGAGTGTCTGAAACTCTAAATTTTAGAATTTCCGGGCAGTTTGCACCTTGGATTTGTGCCGTTACGGTTGATGGAAAGTTTTCACCCATAATAGTAAAGATCGTTAAAGTATTTGCCTGTGATGTTTGTGGTGAGACTGAGGTAACTTTGGCTGAAGGGGTAACAACAACCGAATCAACTTTACATACTTGCTCTGTATATGATCCCGATAAGTCACCATTAGTACAAAGCCGATTTTCTACCAAACACTCACTACCAGCAGGCACGGTAGCACTTTGATATGCATCTATAGATGCACCCGATGGGAGTGTATTCCAAGGCCCCACACAAGACCCTTCACCATCAAAGATAAATTCAGCAATAATATGGTACTCAAAAAATATCGTTTTCTCTTTACCCGTGTCATTATCCTTGATACGTACACTAGGTTTATATACACCCTCCACATGAAACTGATGCTCATAAATATACTTATAATTCAAATACTTATCAGTAACTGAGTTAATACCGTCACTAAAGTATAAAATACTATACTTCTCATTTGATAAATAAATATTCTCAAGAGAAAATATTACTTTATCACTATCATTCAAGTTAAGGTAAATATCCTTATTCTCTCCAGTAGCTGTAGATAAATCAAACGGCCCAGAATGTTTATACAGCACTAAATCAGCATTAATACTAGAATCATTAAACTTTTTAGAAATAACCTCATTAAAATCAACAATAAACTCTTTTCTTTCAGCCGTTCGATAAGTGGCGTTTAAAGGATCGAACACAACTTTAACACCTGAAAGATCAATATTATTAAACTGTTCCTTTGTAAGCGTTATTTTTTCAGCAGAAAATTCACCAATACCTGGGATGTCAACATGTGTTGTATAACCTATTTGATAATCATCAAAAACTGGATATACATTAAAATAATAATAATCGCCATTTTCTTTAAATCCATCACTAATTGAAATATCATTAATATTCGCTATTTCTTTATCTTTGACTTCTATTTCAAATTTCTTGATTATTTTTTCGCTTCCAAAAGAAAATACAATTTTATATTCATATTTTCCTTTTTCAAAAGGCGCATCAAAATCAAGCTCCGGCCAAAACTCATTATTCTCATCTAATGCTACGGTCGCTTCATGGCATACTATTTTTTCTTCAGATGAATCTAGCTTATAAATACAAATTTCAGGGGAATATTGACTTCTTTCATACCCATGATTAGTCACTATAATATTGGCAGAAAATTTCTCTCCTGAAAATACAACACTGTTACCAATATCCGTTCCAAACCTATAAGTAGAGCCTCCTACCTCTAAATAGTCTCCATATCCTCCATAAAGACTGCTGACGACAGAATAAGGATTCTCTTTATCAATCATTTGTTTCTGAGCAGCTTCAACTAATGCTTTTAATTTATTTTTAGACTCTGCTTCACTATAATCAATAAGCCTAGTGAGCATGGAATCAACATGCGTTTTAATTCCTCTTCCTGATAAGTATTCATCAAAAAAATCTACCGAACTATCAAAAGGTCCACCGACAGCAACATACCCTTTAATTTTCTGATTATTATCTATATTAATAAAATTGCGAATAACTGAACCACCTATATCACTAGGGCTATATGTACTTTTAAATTCGGAATGTGCTTCTAGCTCCCCTTTTAGCTGGTCAAATAAGAAAAGGTACATATCAACCCCACCCTTCATAATACTTTGGGCTGCCCCCCCCACATTTTGAACTAGCGAGATTACTTTAAAGCCACCTTCAATATCACTCCAGCGGTTCATCTCTGCACTATAGGATGCCGTATTAGGATATAAAACTTCTAACGCTTTTATATAGTTACTATCTGAAACTATATATGAATTCATTTTAGAGTTATCTAACGTAAACTTTGCTAAATCATAAACCGTTGAATCCCCTGAAACAGTTTGATTTAAGATTTCTTTCCACTCATCAATATCTTTTTCCATCCCTAAAAAATCATTTATTTGATCAATAAATAACTCATCAGCAGACTGACCAAAAACATCAGTATCTGCCTGAAACATTGAAAAGTGGTCCGTCTCAAAAATAATATTTTTATTTTCTGTATCAATAAATAATGGCGTTAGGTAGTCTAAAACGCCTTCACTATAGCGTGCAATGCGTATTGAATTATTAGGTTCCCCTGTATACGGGAGACTTATAACAATAGGCTTATCAAATTTAAGCCCTGATGGCTCCATTATCAATACATCACTAATAGCCGTTCCACCCGTATTAGGGATTTCATTAATTGAAGTGGAATTAATACTTATACTAACTGCTTCAGAAATAGCCCCTTCAGGAATAGTTATTTTTGTCCCTGCTAAGCTGGTACTGTCTTCATCAGAAATATATACTTCTGTGATTTTTGATGAAGAAATATCAACTTTACGCACTTCTACTGTCTTTATACCTAATAACATTTCAGTTATGATTGAAACATTACTTCCCTCGAAATCTATTCTTGCACTTACCTGGTAAGCACCCTCTTTATCTACAAGATATCCTCTGGTAACTTCCTTATCATCTAAAAACCACTTCACATCCAAATTATTCGGAACGCCTAATACCTCTGCTGAAAATTCAAAAGGCACCTCTTGCACACTACCTTTTTCAAAATGTATTTTGGGTTCATCCATCAACAAAAGACTTGTTAATAAGTGAGCTTCACTTTTATTAGCATGTAAGGCTGGTATATAAGTTTGCAAAATTTTTGCATATGATTTCTTCAGTTTACTTTTGTCTGTAATGGGATTAAAAGCTAACAAATCCAGATTATTAACCTCAGCATCACTATTGATATCATAAGTGTATTCTTTAACATACCCACCTATAACAGCCTGGATATTTGTAAAATTTAAAGTATCTACATCGTGTTTAATTTTTCTATATAGTAAGTCAGTTAAAACATTAACTCGGATACCTACCTTAAGCTCTTCCATTGTTGCCAACGCATGAACAGTACCTTTTAAATCAACACTCTGCTCATTACCAACATTTCCGTCGTCATTCGCATCAACATCCTTTCCTCCTGACACAGCCAGCAAATAATATTCACCAGTCTCTAGTTTAATGCCAGAAAAATTAAACTCACCCACGTTACCTCCGGCCAACGTGTCTGTTGTAGCCAATGGGGTTTCAAGATCTGATACATTGTAAATTTTTACGCTTGAGCCCTGTAAAAATCCTAACTGTGCAATACCTTGAATATTAGCACTTCCCTCTAAATCAATACCACTATCACCTTCGTTACAAGCAACTAATAAAATGCTTATTAGGCTAATACCTAAATATCGTATAAAACTCAATTTGACTGGTGTGATGTAACGCATTATAAAATCCTGATAAAGTTATTTTTGCTGTCTTCAGCGCTGTCACCATACCCATTTAAGATAAAAATAAAACCAAACAGGTGCAGCTTTGATGGTGGGCAAAAAAAACTGCCCACCCTACTTTTTTACATGAATATTTGTCCCGCTCTAAGTTGGTGCCCCTAATTCTTTATTGATTCTGTCAAAACAAGTTTAAAAACGACCACTTATCAATGACTACAAATTTTTCATTAGCGTAGCACACCATCTGTATACTTTGGTTGACAACCTTGCCAAAAATCAGCATTATTACGATATAGGTCACATAAATACCTCTCAAAATAAATTCCACACAACCTATTTTGCATAACGATCTCTAACACCCATTTAATATGCCCTTTATTAAAAACAAGATGTCCCTATGAAAACTAACGACTTTGAGAAATATGTAAGGCAACGCTGCCAACAATTAAATGTTTCGCTTTCTTTTATTGCTAAACAAAGCGGTATGAGCCGGCCTAATTTATATAAATTGCTCTCTGGCAATGCGGAGAATGCGCGTATTTCAACCTTAGTTAAACTCGCTCATGCTTTGCAATCTCATCCTATGATATTGATACGCCATATGTTTGAGCA
>ENA-OSET01005472-OSET01005472.1-sediment-metagenome-genome-assembly--contig:-NODE-5472-length-10695-cov-5.293652_pt1 | contig 10695 bp, 3 predicted proteins | sample MGYA00237882_ERZ534229 | MGnify/ENA primary metagenome ERZ534229 (study PRJEB26408, sample SAMN06266212) | sediment metagenome | isolation source: Hudson Canyon methane seep mesocosm | place: USA:Hudson...
AGATTAATCTACTGATGGCTGCGACAGCCTGGAACCTACGGAAATGGATGATCGCATTTTTGTGCTTGATTTATTGCTGGTTAAACTCGAAAGTGCGGGCTGTAATATTGGATCTACCAAGAACTCAAGCAAAGTTAATGATACTTTTTCAGGGTTGACTACTTAAAGATTTCTGAAAATAAGCGTTACCACTCATTCCCGGCAATAAGGATGGTAAATAATCAAGTGAACCACGAACTTTTATTGTTTGGCTCGCGGCATCAACCACACTTCCAACAACCAAAATTGTAGACTTAATCCGCTCACCAGTCTCATCCACTTCAAAAACAAAAGACATTCCTGACTTTAACCACTGCACCCAAATTGCTGGAATAACCAGTTCAACTTCAAGTTGGTCAGTCGATACAATTGAAATTAATTCCTGATTCAGTTCAACACTTTCGTGCTCATTGGACATACGTTTAACCACACGCCCACTCCATGGTGCTGATATCTCGCAACGTTGAACATTCAGAAAAACCATATCCAATTCGGCCTTTCTTTGCTCTAACAACACTTCTGAGAGCTTCACTTCTAACATACCGATTGAACGTCGTTGCTCAAGTTTTCGGTTGTTTTCCAATTGAAGTTGAGCGCTACGCACCACTGCCTTCACTTTGCGAAATTGGGCTTCAAAGAGGTTACAATCAAAAGTAATAAGATTGTCGCCTACTTTAAAAGAGTCCCCATTTCGAAGTGACATTTTAATGATTTTCGCTGAAATCTCAGAGGAAAGTATCGCTTGTTTTAAAGGTTTTAATATGCCTCGTGACTGCACCCGTTCTGCCCAAATATTCGACGATAACATCATCAAAACTATCAGCAAGACACTAAAAAAATTATTCATGAATCCTTAACGTGGTCATGAGAAAATTCAGTAGTTGTAAAGATAATTGTAGCATTAAGGGTAACGAAACGTAGGCGACTTATTTGAACTCAACCTAGACCTATCAAAAAGCATAATATTTGTTTGAAAATTTAGGGCTTTGGTATCGATTCCACCATGATGCGTTCCGCCACTGTCTTTAAGACTCGTTAAAATAATCACCCGCATTTTTCCTGTTTCTACTGACTCCGATCTATTAAGATACTTTATGCTATCAACTAATGAATTAACGTTAGCGCTGCTCCAATCACCAGTAAGAATAACCGTTGCAACATCTCCTTTCTTTTTCACCCTATAGTGAGTATTATTGTTTATAGAATCAGTATTAGCTTCTTCCAGACTAAACTCTACACCCTCTATGATCAATTTCTCATATTTACCATCAGCAAGGTTTGCAACCGTCAACTGCAATTCAACAAAAGTTTGATTTGACTCAACAGTAGAGGTTGTTGTTGAATTAAACAAGGCGCTCGTGCTAACTTTGCCACCAGCAGTTAAGATACCACTATGCGTTGCTACTGTATTAAACATCGGGGCTTTGTTGATTCGTGAAAGCGTTATGGACGTTCCAATACTCAAATCCCTCGTATCGATCCCACCGTGTTTAACACCACCACTATCTTTCAAACTCGTCAATGTAATGATGCGTGCCTGATCAGTAGTCGCTATCTTCGAACTATTACGATACTTGATACTATCAACTAATCTATTTACAGTCTCAGAATCCCACTCTCCAGTAAGTTCAACTGTTGCTGTTGAACCGGTCTTAGTCACCAGATAATCTATACTACTGTTTATAGTTCCACTAACACCTGTCATTAATTCAAACTCAACACCGGCAATAGTAAGCTTCTCATGTGCATCATCAATGCTGTTTTCTACCGTTAAAATTAATTCCGTTAAGGTTTGCTCCGGCTCAATAGTCGAGGTCTTTGTTGAGCCAAAAAGTGCAATTCCCTCTTCACTGATAAAATACGTTGGCAATCCGTTTCCCAAAACCGTGGATATTAACTTGGGTGGGTTGTTATAGCGTGCAAAACTATTGCCTTTTGAAGTTAAGCCCGTAGGTTCTATGGCCTTTTTAAAATTACTTCCGACGACGGTAATCTCCAAAGCAGACTCGAGACTACCACCGTATGTGTCTGACACCGAGATATTAATAATGTGTTTTTTCTCTTGACCCAGTTTAAGTTCTTGGTAGTTCTCATGGTCAGCATCAAACTGCCAGTGTCCAGTTTCATCTAACACAAAACCTGCCGGTTTATTTTGTTCTATCAATTTATAATTTAAGGTATCATCATCTGCATCATGGAAAACCAACTGATCACTTAATACTCCTTCACCGCAGGCAATACTGTACGTTGTTTGACCCGAGACAGTTGGCTCATCATTAGTATTTTCCATCCACAACGAGAACCGATCATGGGCTTTCGCTCCATAACTATTTTCGGCTGTCACAGTGATTTCCAATTCACTATGAATCGCAGGCGGATTACCTGAAAAAGTTCGCGTTTCTGAATTAAACATCAACCATTGCGGTAATGCCGTACCATCGCGCAGAAATGCCTGATAACTTACTGCCCCCCCCAAAGAAAAGGTATCTTTAGAAAAAGAAAACTGATGCTGTCCCGGACCTTTCCAAGGTTTTATTTGTTTATTAATAGGACTTGCTACTAACCCTATTTCACCAGCCTTCCATATTTCAAATTGATCTTTTATGGCGGCGGCTATCCCCTCTATAGAATCATTAGTAACCATTTCAGGTAACGGATCCAATCCTGCTGTCATAAAAATGCGACCATAACTATTTTGTAAATTGGCGTATGACACATCTCTTCGCAAATCGGCCAAAACTTCATTAAATTCCTCACGAATCAATTTAAGTTCACCACTGTTACCCACATCACGATGCTGACGCATCTGCCCTGCCAAACGATGCACAATACTAAGGTATTCACTCGCTGTTGAAAATTCTCGCTTGGCTTGTTGATAGGCAATCAATGAAAGATGAACTTGACCAAGAACCGCTGCAGAAAGCGCCAATCGCCTCTCATCTTCAACCTCATTTTGATTATCAATCTGCTGACTTATTGCTGGCAGTTTAAAAATATTAATCAAATTAAGCATGATCATGCCGCCATAATCATGCCATTCGGGATACTTAAGATACTCATTGGAATCGTGATGTAACCCGAAATTCAAATCAACGCCGGGTAAAAGAGAAACCAAAGCCGCTCGCCCTTCATCTCTGGTGATACGTTTCTGATAGCGGCTCTCCATCAATTCGGGTCGCTTTGCTAATGCCGTACGTTCTAAGGTTTCTGCATCTAATTTTACATCCAAGACCTCATAGCTACTTTGATCAATTGCTTTTAAATTAAAAACCCGATTGGGCTTCATCCCCATTAAAGTAGCTAAGGTAGTTTTTGCATCATGCAAGTCTTTCTGTACGGCTTCAAGTGACCTCCGAATATCTAGAAACTCACGCTGGTACAGTAATTCATCCAAAGGCATTAACAAACGCATCGCTTCAATTTTCCGTGAATCTGCTAGTGCTGACTCAATTCGTATGCGTAAGGGTTTTATTTGTCTCAGCAATCGCTGTGCAGAAGCCGCTCGCCAATAAGAAGAACGGACATCCTGAATTAAATTGTGTATCGCTTTACGCTCTCGCTCTTGAGCAATCAAATAGCGATCCGCCTGTTGCCCAGCACGCAGATAAGACAGCCCGAAATCCAGTATATTCCAGGTTAACCCCAAATCCAGCGTATTATTGTTTTTTTGTGCTGACACAGAATAGACCTGTGGATTACTCTGACTAATACTCCCGTCATCACCAAAAATACCCGTTGCAGAAGCCCCATATTGACTCCTGTTTCTGTATCCAGCACTCACACTCAGCTCTGGCAACATGTCATAATTTGCGACTTTCAACTGACTTTCTGAGAGCACGGCTTCCATTAATTTCATCCGGCGTTCGCGGTTATGCTTCAATGCGCGCGCTATCGCCTCATAAAGATCAATAGCCTCTCCTGTGGATTGATACTCTTTGACTAATGTCTGCTGATCTTCTTGCGCCGATTTTAACGCTGTCGACACCGTCATAACTTCAGGTGTAACGATGCAACCAACGAGCAAAGTCATCACCATAAAAATACTGATTCGTTGTAAAATCGTCATATTAATGGTCATAAATATTCAAAAATAAATTAAGCCTCTGACTATCAAGCAAGATCTGTATTTTTACCTAAAAATCACTTATTCCACCCACTCTCCTTAGGACATTGACTTGTTTTAAACAACGCTTACTTTCCTTAATGACACCATTAAGAGGCACCCCTAAGCAATGCGACTAATTCAGCCCCGTACAATGTACGCGCATGATGCTCTTTCAAAATTTGCTGTTGCAGACTCAGGTTCTTAACCGCAGCCGGATTCGGCTCTAAATCTCGGGCATCTGCTAAATCTAAAACGAACTCCAAAACTCTGAACTCACCTGCAACACCTTTTGCAATTATTTTAAAGTTAACTCCAACTAATCCTTCCGGTATAACCGCAGAAACAAATCCGGTCTCAGAATCAATACTCAACCACTTAGGAGGCAAGCTATTATCAAACGATGCTATCTCATAGTGAGTTCCCTGACATTTTATAAAATCAGCAATTTCAATCGTCAATACTTCATGCAACTGGTCTATTTCAACGACCATTAAACTGGAACTAACCTCCTCTAACGCCCTGTCACGTTGGCTAATTTTCACTTCCCCGGCCGAAGTCACATTCACATCTACGCGGTCAATAGCCACCTTCTGATCAGAGTTATCAGGTACAACACATTGCACGGGTAACGGAGCCTGTTCCTGTGTATCCGTAACAATAGCTGCCTTATTGGTCAACCACTTAATTGCTTGATCGACATCCTGCAGATTCTCTTTAATACCTGTAGGTATCAATGTTTGGTTAGAAGCCAGTAACCTGGATTCTAAACCGTGATCAAATACTGAAAAGCCAGCTATAGAATCAGTGTCTAAGGCATCGAAACGATTTTCACCAATCTTACTATCGACGGCAAAACTTTTATCTTGAAAACCTTGAGCGACTTTGACAGATTGACTGCCCACCTTATTTCTATCACTCTCTATCAATGGTGATAAAACCGTTAATTGAAAAACCAAAGTAGATTGTTCACCATAAGAATCATGGATGATTGCTGTAATATCAAAAAAACCCACACTATTCGCACGACCGCTAATGATGCCGGTATCGGGTGCAATTGTGAGCCCGGCGGGCAAATTAACGGCTGAAAAAGAAACGGTATCGCCATCAGGATCTGACATTAAGCTGCCTGCATCGACAACAAGAGTGGCACCCAACATAACCGTTTTATCCGGTAAACTACCACTGGTGACAGGTCTATCATTTTCAGTCAATTGAACATGACTCATAAAACTCAGGGTGTTGTTAAGATCATCACCACCGTGATCAGTGCCGCCATCATCTTTTACCGCTGCAATGGTTATTTCTCGTCTATTAGTAACAGTCGGATCATCCGCACTATTACGATACTTAATGTTATTAACCAAGGCATTGGCATCGCTAGGGCTCCAAGGACCGATAATGGTAACCGTTGCTGTCGTGCCCAGCACTGCAACATTGTAACCAACAGCATTAACCGTTGTTCCATTGGCACCATTGATTAACGCAAATTCTTCTCCGTCAACGGTTAATTTTTCATCGTCACCGTCTGCAAGACTGGCTACCGTTAACGTTAATTCTTGTACCTTTTGTGTTGTTTCAATGGTTAAAATATCCGTTGATTCAAATAAATTGATCGCCACTTTATTTTCAATATAATTTAAAGAACCACCGTTAATCGGTGTACTCACAAGGGTGGGTTCATCATTTACCGCGGTAATCGATACGGTGCTGGCAAGCGTTAATGCATTATTTACACCTCCCTCACTACCGGTAACGCTCGTCAAGGTAATGGTTCGATCATCCGATTCCAGATTATCTGCACTATTGTCGTATTGAACACTTTCAATTAATTTATTAACTTCTGTCTCAGACCAATTTCCTGTCAGCGTAACCGTTGCAGTATCACCGACAACCGAAACGTCATAGTTATAGGGATAGGTACTAGCACTCATTCCCGTATTACCCTCAGTTAAGGTCAAAGTTGTCCCATCCACAACCAATTTCTCACCGTTAGCATCTACACCTAAATTGCTAACTGTCATCGTCAACGCAGACAATTTCTCATCCGTCTCTTGGGTAAAAACAGAAACATCAGCAAACAAAAAATTGGCGCCATCACCTTCGGTTAAAGTAGAGTCTATGTTTGAGCCTGCCGCTAAAGGCGCATCAGCTACCGGATTAACCGTTATTGTAATGGTTTGATTATGATTTTTAGCCCCACCGCTACCTGTATTGCCAGCATCATTGAGGGTGACTGACAGATTATCGGTACCATAAAAATCAGTCACACCGGTATAACTTAAGCCATCAACCACTACCTGAAGATCGCTCAGACTGCCTCTTATTTTCATGCGGTCGGCATTGTTAGCACCTTCCAGAAAGGTAATGCCTGTGGTACTGGCTAAGGCCAGCGTTCCGCTGTTTACCTCTAATAACAATTCGACTGCACTGCTACCTGCATCAATATCAGCCAAATGAATCCTATTCCCATTGCCGGCATTAAAAAACAAATCGTTTTCTTCATCCACACTGACGGTCGATTGATCAACGCTAACAACCGGCGCATCATTAACCCCTTTAACTGCAATAGTGATTTCAGCAATTTTACTACTGGTCCCAACCGGGGGGCCTGCCGTATATTGATAAACAAAAGTCTCTGTACCAACCCAATCAGAATCCGGCGTATAGGTGAAAGTCGCATTATCATCGGTTAAAGCATCTTTTGTTAGATCGTCTAACAACAACGTTCCATGTTCCAGTTGAAAACCAATGACACGCCCACCATCGGTGATGGTTTGACTTGCGCCAAAAGGCGTTAGATTCCCTGAAGGATCCGGTGTCCCTGTGCCGTAACGGTATGTACCAGCACCGTCATTAATATCGGAAATCAGATCACTAATCGTAATGGCTTGGTTACTATCTTCATTGCCAGCATAGTTCCAGCTATCTGCATTAGGACGTGCCGGCAGTACCGTTATCGGCTTGGTGACTTGGCTTTCGCCACCGTCAGTGTCGGTCGCAGTAATGGTTAAGGTATCCAACCCTTGTGTGACCACATCATTACCATCTCCTGCTTCATACTGGAGTCCTTCGGCATCGGCTAAGGTCGCATTGATTTGTGCAATCGTTGCCCCGGTAATGGTTACCAAACCACTACCATTACCAGTCAATTGACCGGCGGTCAATCCACCTGCCACATCAGTCTTAAATGTTAACGTCCCGTAATCATTCGCTGCCACCACATCCCTGAGTGCAAAAACAACTGTCGTTAAAACGGTATGGTCATTATCTGCCAGCGACAAACCCGTTAAATAAAAGGCTCCGGCAGGGTTAACACCATCATTTTTAGCCGAGCCATCTGCATAAGTGTCAATACCATCGGCTAAAATATCTTTTTCAGTCTGGTAGACGCTGCCAGGTACGGTAATAACCGGTAAATCATTAACCGTCGTAATCGTCACCGTGCTACTTAAGGTCAGCGAGGTATTGTCGCCCGGTTCACCGCCATTGTCGGTAATACCGGTAATCGTAATCACACGGTTAGGAGCCGCTGTCGGACTCTGAGAGTCATTACCATACGCTAATGTTTCAACTAAATTTTCAAGTGCAGCTGCCGTCAAGGTTCCTGAAATCGTCACGATGGCCTCTGTACCGGTCACCACTACGCCATAGTTATAATTATTGGTTACGGTCGTGCCTGCTGCGGTGCTTAACGTTATCGACCCGCCATCGATCACAATTTTTTCATCCGTCCCATCGGCTAAATTCTCGACCTTAATTTTAATTTCGGTAAACGACTGCCCCGACTCAATGGTCGACGCATTGGCTTTGGCAAATAAAACCGATGCACTACCATCTTCCACATAGGTTGGGTTTAAAGGGGTCGCAAGTAAACTAGGTGCTTCGTTGACAGCCGTGACGGTTACCGTACTGGATTGATTAACGGTTAAGGTGTCTACACCGCCATTATCAGTGCCGCCGCTATCTTTGATATAAACCAGTGTAACCACACGATCACCACTGACTGTGAGGTCAGTATTGCGGTATTTAAGCCCTTCCAACACACTGTCTAAAGTAGAATTGTTCCAGTTACCTGTCAGCGTTACCGTTGCCGTGGTACCAACGACTGCGACCTGATAACTCAAACTGCCTGAAGTGCCTTGGCGGCCATCTATCAGATCAAATTCGGTTGCATTCGCGATCAAGCGCTCATCAGTGCCGTCGATTAAATTAGTCACTGTCAATTGGACTTCGGTAAAGGTTTGGCTGGCCTCAATCGTACTGGCAGTACTGCCTGAAAACAAAACGGCTCCGCTGTCGCCTTCGGTAAAGTTTGGATTATCTGCGCTCAGCGTTAAGGTCGGAACATCATTGACCTCACTGATGGCGACATTAACATAACTGGTTCCGGTATAGGCCAAAGCGGTATTATCATAGCCGTCCCAGGTAAATTCATCAGAGCCTGCGTAATTAGCGTCAGGGGTATAGATTAGTTGTCCCCGCTGGGTTGCATCTAAGGTCTGATTCACACTCACCGCCTGAACCACGGTAGCACTGACATCGGTTAAGGCACTGCCATCAGTTAAACCGTGGTAAGTCAATTGCCCGGCTGCTGATGAGGCATTACTAAAAAGCGTATTTTGAGCCGCTATTTGTGTGGCCAACGTGGCTAACAAGCCATCCAGCCCCCCAGCAGATATCGTACCGCTCACATTAGTCCCACCGGTGATGGTCAATGTAATAGTATCGCCGGTTGTCAGCTCTAAACTGCTAAAATCAAACCGGTTTACCCCAGTAATCGTCCCCAAGATTCCTAAATCATACCAGACGATTTTGTTATCAAGGCTTGATGCAGAAAGGACATCGAGATGCCCATCATCATCCACATCAGCGATGGTAACAGAGAAGGCCCCTTCAGCGTCCGTAGTGATGGTATGGGGGGTAAAGTTTTGACGACCATCATTCTCATACCAGGCTATTTTGTTATCAAATTCTGATGCTGAAAGCACATCCATATCGTCATCGCCATCGACATCAGCGGTGGTGACAGAACGGCCCCCATTAGCGTCAGTAGTGATGGTATGGGCGGTAAAACTCTCACTGCCATCGTTCTCATACCAAGCGATTTTGGTATCATTATTGGATGCCGACAACACATCCAGATCGCCATCGCCATCGACATCGGCGGTGGTGACAGAGAAGGCCCCATTAACAGCCGTGGTGATGGTGTGGGGGATAAAGGTCCCACTACCATCATTCTCATACCAGGCTATTTTGTTATCACCTAATGATGCAGAGAGGACATCAATATCCCCATCATTATCCACATCAGCGGTGGTGACAGAAAGGGCCACATTAGCGTCAGTAGTGATGGTATGGGAGGTAAAGTTTTGACTACCATCATTCTTATACCAGACTATTTTGTTATCAACATTTGATGCAGAGAGGACATCAAGATGCCCATCATCATCCACATCAGCGGTGGCAACAGAACGGGCCCCATTAGCCGCCGTAGTGATGGTGTGGGCGGTTATCCCACCGACCTCCGGAGCGCTGACGATGATCGGCGTCACGGTACTGAATAATGACAAGGTTCCATTCACCGGCAAGGACAATACTTTTACAGCCCCTAAAGTCCCGGCCCCTTTAAACACCTCGGTAAAATCTGCATCGGTGAATGAAACCTGGGTATCTTCCGTGCCGGATTTAGTGATATAGCCGGTTCCTGCCACCTCCACCGCTCCGAGTGGGGTGATGGTAAAAATTAGTTTTTGAACATCAGGCTCTTGCTCCCAGACCTCACTTTCCGGCTTAGGTGTTTCATAATCGATCCGGTACGTGCCGGGAGCCACATCGGCGATAACCACCGATTGATGGCTGTAAACTGTATCATTTCCACCGGTTACATCGCTGAGACCTTTACCGTTGGTATCAAAAAAATAAGTGGTTCCGCGGGTAAAACCAGAGGCATCAATTTCGGCATGGCTATAACCATCGCCGGCTTCATCCTGTAAATTAATCCCCGTTCCTGTTGCCGTGCGGGTGGTACTGAAAGGGTATTCATTACTGCCAGTGGTATTATCATTATCGCCATAAGCCACAACGGTATAATCGACCGGGTTAATCGCATCTCCTCCCGGCTGTAAGGTATAGAGAATAGCACTCCCTTCGGGGGATAAGTTACCTGTATGCCACGAAGCAAAAAACACTTCCACATTAAACGTTCCGCCCCCGGTACCGTTTTGAATATCGAAACCGACCGCATTGGTATGTAACAGATGGGTCCAATCCGGTACCGACACGGCTTCTGCCTCAACCGGACCACTAGTCACTTCCAAAACCCAATCGGCCGCCAAGGCCTCGTGACCGGTTAAATCATCAGAGGCGGCAATATCGGCTTGGGTCAGCTGTGCTATTTGATTCACCAATGTTTGCCCTTGACTGCCAGCGGCAAAATCACAACTGTAAAGCAAAATATCACCGCGAGCGGTCAATGCACGACCGATTGCCGTTAACGAATCGCTGTAACGACTTAACGTAGCGCCATTAATGGTCCCGTTGCCTAAGGTGAT
>ENA-OSET01005473-OSET01005473.1-sediment-metagenome-genome-assembly--contig:-NODE-5473-length-10691-cov-40.943377_pt1 | contig 10691 bp, 9 predicted proteins | sample MGYA00237882_ERZ534229 | MGnify/ENA primary metagenome ERZ534229 (study PRJEB26408, sample SAMN06266212) | sediment metagenome | isolation source: Hudson Canyon methane seep mesocosm | place...
TTCGGCTTGCACAGGGCATGGCTGGAATGACCACCAACCCTAACGCGGGTTTGCAGGCGGGTATTCAGTCGCGCATAGCTGGCTTACAGGATGAGCGCAAGCTAAAAGCTAAGGCTAATCAAGCTAACAGAACATTTGCGGCACTACAGGCAGCAGGCGTATCGCCAGAAGTACTTGCTATTGCCAAGACAAGCCCTGAGCTAGCTAAAGAAATAACCTCATCTTTCCTAAAGGCTAAGATGGGTACTGGTTATATGCCTAAGTTTAGCGGAGTACAGACTGATTATAAAACAGGTCAGCAGTATGTTATCAAGTCAGACCCTAACAGTAATGCCGCCCCAATACGGATTGATGTGGAGGGTGCAGTAGCGCAAACCCCAGAACAGCAGATTGCTATGGAAACCACAGGTCGCCTTAAAGAGTCTGATATTGCCAAGGCACAGGAAGTTGGTCAACAAGCGTTTGGTCGGGCATCTGTTATTGATGAAATGCTAACTAAACTTGAGATTGCTAAGAGGGCGGTTGGTGATGGTGCTTCTAGCGGCATTATTGCTAGGTATATACCTTCATTTAACGCTGCTACCTCAGAGCTACGCTCAATGGCTAATATGCTAGGTATCGACATTATCAACAGTGCTACCTTTGGCGCTTTAAGCGAGAAGGAATTGCAGTTAGCTTTAAGCACTGGTTTAGATTTATCACTACAAGGTGATGAACTGCGTCAGCATATTGATGACAAGATTAACGCTCAAACCAAGATGCGTAATACTTTGCTAGGCAAGGCCCGTACATTGACTAGCGGTAATAAAACCTACTCTAGCTACATACAGGAAATGAGCGAGGTTGAGAAAAGGCAAACACCTATACTTAATTTCCAATCTCCTGAACCCCAGCCAGCAGGCGGTCTTACAATTAGCCAGAAGCAGATGGATAGTATGACTCCAGATCAGAAGCGGATGTTTGAAGCAATTTTTAAGTAAAGGGTAGCACATGGCACAATTAACAGATGCGCAATTCCAGCTAATGATGGAGGCATTGGAGACAATGCAGCCTGACTCACAAGGATTGCGATTAGTTGTACAGGGTATAACTCTTGGCTTTGGTGAAGAAGCCGAAGCATTAGTTCGCGCCCCATTCCAGAGTGAGAGTTACTCTGAGATTCGTGATAATTTACGCTCAAAATTGAATGCACATAGGGAGCGGGCGCCTTGGGAAGCAGCAGGTTATGAAATGGCTGGCGCTGCAATTCCAGCGATAGCTACTATGGGTATGTCAAGCCCGCTATCTCTTGCTAATGCTGCAAGGCCGCTTGTTCGGGCCGCTCAGATTGGTCTTACTGAGGGCGGTATTGCCGCCGTGGGAACAAGTGAGCGTGAAGGAATTAAGAGCTTAAAAGATGCCCCTTTAGGCATGGGTGTAGGCGTAGTAGCAGGCCCGATGGGATACCTTGGTGGCAAATACCTGGGTGTAGCTGCTGATAGAGTTCTTGAGTTCTTGCGTCAGCGTGGCAGCAAGAAGATGGGCACTGTTGTTGAGAACGAATTAAAGCGTTTAGCAGACCAGACGGGATTAAGCCAAGATGAACTTGTAGGTCGTATAGCGGCTGGTGAAACAATGTCAGATGACCCTAACCTACACATGGCCGTTAGGTCGTATATGTCACAGGGTGGTGGGGCAGAGACAGCAATAAGGGCAACCACTCCAGCTAGAGCTACATCTGCAAGAGACTCCGCTAAGAGAGCTGTACAGGTCGGATTAACTGGTCGTACAGACAAGAACGTATTAAAAGCCGCTCGTATGAGTCAGGACGAGTGGAAAGCAGCAGAAGGTGGGGCATACAGAGATATATTCGCTGACGCTGGTGAGGTAACTCCAGAGCTATCGCGTCAGGCGCTAGAAGCGGTTAAGCGCATACCTAATGCACTCTCTGAAATGAACAGCCTTTATGGGATACGCAATCTAGTTCCATTATTCAAGACGGCTGATAATGGCTCTATTGAGCTATCACGCATACCTACATTAGAGGATGTAGAGATGATTAGGCGTGTGGCTTCTGAGTCAGCAGGAAACGCTTATAGAGAAGGGCGCGGAACTGTAGGGAGTGAGCTTAAAACACTTGAGATGAATTTAAGATCAAATATTGATAGTTTCAGTCCAGCACTAAGTGATGCTCGCGCTGGATGGGCTAGGATGTCACAGGCTAGAGATGCGTTTGATGCTGGAAAGAAAGCCTTTACTGGTGATGTTGAGGCATTTGAAGTTCTTGCAGAAGGTATAATGGGCTCAGGTGATGCGGCTAAGATCAGCGCTTTTCGTGAAGGTATTATGTCTAGCATTAATAACAAGATGGCCATTGGTGGATCTAAGCGATTCCTTGGCAAGATGGCAAACCCTGAGTCAAGAGAAGGTCGCGTATTTACTAACGTATTCCCGCAAGATCAGCAGAAGAAGGTTCTTGCTAAACTGGCGTTATCAGGAAAGACCCAATTATCATACGAAAAGATAGTTGAGGGGTCTACCACTCAGTTAGCTAGGGATGCTGGAAAGCAACAGGGTTTATCAATAGGTGTGGACGAGATCCTTAGCGCGAGTGCTGGTAACTTATCGTCAGGCATAGGTATTGGCATGAAAGCCATTAAAAGCCTTGCACCTAACTTAACCGACAGCCAGCGCAGACAAATCACTGAGGTTCTTTTAAGTGATGACCCTGATTTTGTTAGATCAGCGCTGAAAGATAGCGGGAAGATGGCCCAACTACAAGAGAAAGTACAGAATTTGTCGCGCATGATTACTGCTGGAGCTACGGGCGCTGCTGCGTACTCTGGAGGCGTGGCAGGACAACAACAAACGCAAGGTTTACTGGGTGAAATGTAATGTCAGATAAAATGTCAAAAGACGATATTCAGGGCGCAATCAAGCAAGCGATTCAAGACGCGATTGATTACGTGGATAGTGACATAAGCCGCCAGCGTGAACGCGCTCAACGGTACTTTGACGGGGCTGTAGATTTAGAGCATGAGGATGGTCGATCTAAAGTTGTGTCTACGAAAGTGCGTGACGTTGTGCGGGGTGCAAAGCCTAGCCTCATGCGCATATTTCTATCGAATGATAAGTTTGTGGAGTTCACTCCTAAAGGCCCAGAGGATGTAGCCAGCGCTGAACAAGCTACGGCCTATACACATTGGGTGTTTAACAAGGTTGGTGGTTACAACGTGCTTAACAGCGCCATCCATGACGCTCTAATTAAGAAAGTTGGTCTAGCTAAGGTTTGGTGGAACACTGAAACTATTGCTAAGTCGCACACTTACGAGAATCTAACCGACGCAGAAGTTCAGATTTTAGCATCTAAAGAGGGCGTTGAAGTTGTTGAACACTCCCAAGAGACTGAAATTGAGATTGACGAGTCTGGTATGGAGGTTGCGCGCAATTCGCACAGTATGGTTGTGTCGCATAAGTATGAAGAGGGGGAAATGGTCATTGAGAGCATCCCGCCCGAAGAGTTCTTTATTGATGGCTCGGCTAAATCAATTGATGATGCGTACATTGTCTGCCATCGCACCGAGAAACGTGCAGGTGACTTAGTGGCGATGGGTTATGACCAGGATGTAGTAGATAAATTATCTGGGCAGGATGATGGAACTGCAAGCGGCGATGAAGAAAAGATTTTGCGTTTTGGTGAGTCAATTGACACCACTTCGGCTAACGATCCCTCAATGCGCGCCATTATCGTCACAGAAGCGTATATGCGTATTGACGTTGAAGGTGATGGTGTACCCACACTGCATAAATTCCTGTGCGGCGGCACTGGGTACGAAGTATTAGAGATGGAGCCATGGGATAAAGTCCCGTTTGCTGATTTTCATGTAGACCCAGAGCCACACGCATTCTATGGTCGCTCACTCGCTGAGTTAGTGATGAACGATCAAGACACGACTACTAGCGTACTGCGCGGTATATTGGACAACGTAGCCCTGGTTAACACGCCCCGCCTTGAAGTCAATGAAGATATGGTGGAAATGGATGATGTGCTAAACAACGAAATTGGCGCAATCATTCGATCAGAGCAGATCGGTTCTGTTAACCCACTCACAGTCCCATTTGTAGCTGGCTCAACACTACCTGCTTTACAGTATCTAGATATGCTTGTAGAAGAGAAGACGGGTATTAGCAAGATGTCTATGGGCCTTAACGCCGACGCTTTGCAGAACACTACCGCGACAGCCGCAGCGTTAACCGCACAAGCGAGTGCGGGACAACTTGAAGTGATGGCTAGAAATCTCGCTGAGGGCATGAGGCGCTTATTCCAGCTAATGCTGCACGTTGCTGTTAAAAACTCACCAGATGAACAAATGATGCGCCTGAATGGGCAGTTTGTACCCGTTGATCCGAGCGTATGGGATATTGGTATGGATATGGAAATTAATGTCGGCTTAGGCACTGGTCAAGAGGACGTTAAAGCCGCAGCACTCATGCAGACATTCCAAACTCAGCAACAGATATGGCAGTCTTACGGGCCCAATAACGGCCTAGTGACGATGACGCAGATGCGCAACACCCTAGCCGATACGCTGGCCCTCAGTGGATTTAAGAATGCTGATCGCTATTATGCACCTATGAACCCCGAAACTGAGCAGCAGCTAATGGCCCAGATGGCAGAGCAGTCAGCAGCACAGGGAGAGCAGGGCGATCCAATGGCTCAAGCGCTTATTCAAGCGGAGCAGATTAAGGCGCAGGCGAAGTTGCAGGGCGATCAAATGCGTCTGCAAGGCAAGATGCAGGCTGACCAGATTAAAGCCCAGGCTAGTCTGCAAGTTAAGGGTGCTGAAATGCAATCTGCACAAGGCAAGGAGCTGGCTGAGTTGCAACTTAAATACCGTGAGCTACAAGCTGGCGATGACCTAAGCCGCGACCAAATGAATCAGGATTTGTTGATTGAGGCCGCTAAAATTCTAGGCCAGTACGGTAGCGCTGTGGATGTTGAGCGAGTCCGAGCCATGCAGGCCGCACCTAGAGCGGGTAATATCCAATGATTTTGAAATCTCAGGCTTTAAAATTGTTAGCCGACGATACATTTATGGCTGTTTTTGTTAGTATACGAGCAGAACAGGTAAAAAAGTTCTTACAGTCTGGTCGGGATGATTCCCAGGCTAGGGAAGATGCTCACGCAATGACGAGGGCATTAAACGAGTTCGAGCATATTCTGAAACGTGCAATTACGAATCAGGATTTGCGAGACAAACGCAACAAGTAAAGGATAGCACCGTGGAAACGACTAACCCAAGCGTTGAGAGCGCAGTTGAGGCGTTGATGGCTCCAGTGGAGTCAGAGACAGTTGACGTAGAAACTACCGACACCGAAGTGGAAGAGGTGGAAGAAACGGAGGCTGTAGAAGAGGCCGACGTTGATGAATCTGAGGACGATGTGGATGACACAGATGCCGAAGACGAAGACGAAGGTGAAGACGAATATTTAGCATCGAAAGAAGAAACAGCCGATCAAGTTGAGCCTAATACATTCTCAATCAAAGTTGATGGAGAGCAAGTAGAAGTAACTCTAGACGATCTAAAGCGAGACTATTCTGGGCAGCAATATATTCAGAAGGGCATGAAGCAAGCCGCCGAGTCGCGGAAGCAAGCGGAAGAGGCATATAACGGCCTCAACCAACAGCGTCAGCAACTTGACCAGCTTATGCAACAGGTTCAGCAGCAGGGAGTGATGACACAGCCTATTCCACCCACGAAAGAGCTTTTATCTGATGACCCTCTAGGGTATATCGAGGCAGACGCTAACTACCGTGAAGATATGGCCGCGTTTCAATCTCAGCAACAGCAATTTGCACAGCAACAACAGGCAATGCAGCAGGCGCAAGGACAGGCTCAAAAAGCCCACTTGCAAGAGCAAATGAACGAATTAACTAGGGCTATTCCTGAATTTGGCGACACTGATAAAGCGCCCCAAATGAAAGAACGCTTAGTTAAGCAGGGTCTTAGTGAAGGTTACAGCGCCGATGAAATGTCGAGCATTGTAGATCACCGAGCCATGAAAGTTCTGCATAAAGCCATGATGTACGATCAGATGATCGCTGGAAAGAGTACGGTGGAAGCCAAGCTCAAAAAGGCTAGACCATTGATTAAAGCTGGCACTAAAAAGCAACCTGATTCCGAGAGCAAAAAGCGCAGCAAGCTTATGTCACAGTTGAAGAAATCGGGCAGCGCAGCAGACGCAGCCGCATTATTGTTTAGTAGTTAAAACTTAAATTATCTAGGATGAAATATCATGGCACAGCCAACTAATACTTTTGATACATACGATTCGGTCGGTATTCGTGAAGACTTGAGTAACGTCATTTATAACGTATCTCCCGAAGAAACCCCATTACTTAGTTCAATCGCTAAGGTTAAAGCGACCAACACCTTGCATGAGTGGCAGACGGACGCACTTCGCGCCGCCGTAGCGACAAACGCGCACATTGAGGGTGACGATACTGTTGCCGAAGCACGCGCTAGCACTCAGCGTCTAGGTAACTACACGCAGATCTTTAAGAACGCTGTTGTAACTTCCGGCACTGATGAAGCTGTTGATAGTGCAGGTCGCGGCAAAGAAATGTCTTACCAGATTGTTAAGGTAGGATCTGAGCAGAAATTAGATATGGAAATGTCGATTTTCGCTAACGTGGCCCGTGTAGCAGGTAACTCCACCACAGCCCGTAAGATGGGCGGTTTAGGTTCGTTTGTTAAGACCAACGTAACCAACATTGGATCTGGTGGTGCGAACCCTTCTGGTTCAGTTCCAGGCGCTACTGCTCGTACAGACTCCGGCACACCTACAGTGTTCTCTCAAGCTGATTTTGACTTAGCTATGCAGAGCATTTGGGCCGAGGGTGGCAAGCCTGACACTGTTTATTTGTCTGCATTTCAGATGAACAAAGCGCTTGGCTTTACGGGTAACAACAACCAGCGTAGTACAGGCGCATCTGGCAAGGTTGAAAACTTGTTAAATGTTTACATGACCCCTTGGGGATCTGTTGAGTTTGTACCATCACGCCAGAACCGTAGCCGCGATGTTTGGATCATTGAGAAAGACAAGCTAGCCCTTGCTGCTTTACGTCCAATGAAAAACCAAGCTCTCGCTAAGTCGGGCGACAACGAAAAACGTCAGGTAGTTGGCGAATGTACTCTTGTGGTTCGTAACGAAAAGGCGCTTGGCCTGGTAGCTGACTGTACAACTAGCTAGATTTTAGTTAAGTGCAGCACTAAAGGGGGTGCTTCGGCATCCCTTTTTTTATGGAGAAAATACAATGGCTAAGGTTTCAGAATCATGGCACCACGACGGCGATAAACTAATTCATGTGAAGCAACAGGATTGGACGCCGATGTTAGATCGAGCAGAAGAGTTACGACGAAACGGTAATGCGTCATTTGGCGATTCCAAATTAGTCGGCGTGATTGACGCGGCGCTAATCAGCGAGTGGTTAAAAGAGGCTGGGATTGGGTGGGATGATCCAGCTAGGGGAGATGTAATTAAGCGCAAGATGCTTTCGGGCGAGTTTGACAAGTTGAGAGTGTGGCAAGGTACATATTAAAGGAAGCGCAACATGGATTTGCACGAATTAAAACAGTTTGCTACACCCCGCCAAGCCGAGATCATTGACGCGGTGATAAAGAACGGAAGTCAACGCAAAGCGGCAAAAGCACTAGGTATCGACTCTCGCGGTTTGGAGCGAATGCTGAAACGAGTTAGGAAAAAAGCATCACAGCAGGGTTGGTCGCCATCCCATGACATGATTCATATTGCGCCCGACACCCATTTAGTGAAAGGGACTAGCACCTATTATGACGCCGATGGCAGACCGATACGCCAATGGGTTAAGACTGACCTCAAGAAAGAGTCTCAAGAAGCCGCATTACAGGCCTTTGCTGACGCATTAATAGAAGATTTACCAAAGTATAAACCGCTACCTTATAAGCCTATAAAAACCCTTCCCAAGCACCTCACAGCGTTTGTAATCGGTGATGCACACATAGGCATGAAGGTCACGAAGGAACGAAACGGGGATTCGGATTGGGATCTTGAAATTGCAGAGCGTGTAACAGTTGGCGCAGTTGAAAAGCTGGTCAAAGCCACTGGCGGTTCTGATACTGCACTAATGATTGACTTAGGTGATTTTGGACACTCAGACTCACTTCACAATACGACCAGTTCAGGCCAGACCCACATGGATATGGACGGGGACTACGGGGATTCCGTAGCCGCTCAGGTGCGCGTATACAGGCGCTGTATCGACCTAATGCTAGAGACCCATAACAAGGTTATCTTAATGCAGGTTAGGGGCAACCATAATAGTTCAAGCTCTCGCTGTATAAACGTGTTGTTACAAGCATTCTTTGAACTTGAGCCTCGCGTGGAAGTGATGGATAACGCGCATAAGTTTCAGCATATTACCTATGGTAATAACTTAATTGTCACCCATCATGGGGATCGCATGAAGCCACAACGTGCCTTTGAATACGTCACTAGATCATTAGCTAGAGAGTGGGGCCAGTGTGAACACAAGCACGTTATGTTCGGCCACCTCCATCACCATATTTCTGTAGAGCTAGCAGGCTGTCAATTTGAGCACCATCAAGCACTCCCTGCTGGAGATGCGTGGCATTCGGATTCTGGCTATGGTGCAAAGCGCACTATGAGCGCAATCGTTTATGACAAGCAGCATGGCGAAATCGAGCGGCACAAGGTCGGCATTAACCAGCTAGAGGGGGCTTCATGTTCAGATTCAGCGAAACTTCTCTAGGTCGTTTATCTGGCACTAACGCGCACGTTAAAGAGACTATGGAGTTGGCTATTGCGTTATCCAGCATTGATTTTGGTATTCCTGAATACGGTGGCTTGCGCACCGCTGACGATCAAGCCGCACTGTTCACCGCAGGCAAATCTAAATGTGATGGACGCATTAACAAGTCAAACCACCAAGGGGGTGATGCCGCTGATGTGTACGCTTACGTTGACGGAAAAGCGAGCTGGAAGAAAGAGCACTTGGCCTTGGTTGCCGTTTACGTCCTAACTGCTGCTAATTACCTTGGCTATAAATGCGAGTGGGGCGGGACTTGGGTGAAAAAGGGTAGGCACTACGGCTGGGATATGCCGCATTTTAATATAACTACAGGGTGATCTATGGGTATTTTAAACACGATTTTTGGTTCTGGTGACGTTATCACTAAAGGTATGGACTTGATCGACTCATTCCATACCAGTGACACCGAGGCAATCGAAGCTAAGACCAAAGCTAAGACAGATTTAATGAGAGCGTATGCGCCATTTAAGATAGCCCAACGCTACCTTGCCTTGATGTTTGGCGGCACTTACATCACCACCTATATATTAGTGATCGGTATGACGTTTATAGGTAAAGACGTAACCGCAGTCAAAGGCATCTTGTCTGAGTTTCAAATTGATTGGATTATGCTCAGCATTGTCATGTTCTACTTTGGCGGTGGTCTAGCCGACAGTGTGATGAAGAAAAAGTAATTCCTTCCTCCCTACCCGGCAACGGGTCTTGGCCTCTTAGCGGAGGTCTTTTTTATGGGTGGTTAATTTCTCGGTTTGAAACCGAACAATTAGCGGAGGTCTTTTTTATGGGTGGTCTTAAATCGTCATTATTGCCAGACTTAACGCCACCCCAATCAAATCACTTTCCGAATATACAGTGGTTGCCAAAATTAAAACGCCCACAAATAGTGGGCAAAAACAGCGTGTCTTATTCGGTCTATTAAGCCTAAGTCTTTGATTTATATAAGATAGCGTACAGATTGCAAATCCGTTTACCGCGGTTCGACTCCGCGTTCGGCCTCCATATTGGTGGGGGTTGTAGCCATAGTGGTTACTAACTTCCGAACAGTTCCGAATATTTTTCCGAATATACAGTGCTGTTCATTCATACAGGTCGGCCCTATTTTAAGGTCGGCGTGACCCTCACTTTGCGGTTATAAGATTGAGCTTGCTCTTCTGTTTTATGGCCTGAGAAATATTTTAAATCTCCACCTTCATAATCTGATATTGATTTTGCCTTAATATCGTGGAATGAGAAATCAGTTATCCATTCCTTTTGATGTGTAGCCTCGTATTTTTCTTTGGCTAACTTTCTTGCTTTATCATACCAATTGCGCATTGTGCCTTGAGCTGGGTGATGCCCCTTCTTGTCACAAAACACGTATTTCAGATTGACAACTTCTTGAACTGAAAGCGCCAGATCAACAGCCGCCCTTAATCGCGGGTTCCATTCTTTGATTTGCTTAACGCCTGTCTTACCCTGTTCAATGAATATTCCATCCTCACGCAATTGCTCTCGCTCCAGCTTCCAAACATCGGCCTGCCTTGCGGCGCAGCAATAGCTAATTTCCATGGCGGCAGCCAGTAGCAACCATTTAATGTATGCCTCAACCAGTACAGCGTCATACTCCCAATGCTCGATATATCGATCACGCGGAGTCTCAGGGAATTTGCGCACACCCTTGGCTGGGTTGACCTTCACCTTGCCATTTTCATAACCCCACGAAAATACAGCGCTTAGAAACGAGTGTTCGCGGTTTGCTTGGGTGAGCGCGCCGACGGCTCGTTTATCCATGTACTGACGAATGTGGTGCGGCTTGATGCGATGGCGATTCATTGAGCCAAAGATTTTAAGGACGCGCTCT
>ENA-OSET01005476-OSET01005476.1-sediment-metagenome-genome-assembly--contig:-NODE-5476-length-10689-cov-15.681681_pt1 | contig 10689 bp, 8 predicted proteins | sample MGYA00237882_ERZ534229 | MGnify/ENA primary metagenome ERZ534229 (study PRJEB26408, sample SAMN06266212) | sediment metagenome | isolation source: Hudson Canyon methane seep mesocosm | place...
TTCAGCGTGGCAAGCGGCGGCACAGTATAAATCCAAAGCTAAGGATGCTGAGATGCTGCCAGCAAACAGTGCGACCGGCTTTTACAATCAAGGCAATGTATTGGCACAAGCTGGAAAATTAGAACCGGCTTTAAAAGCCTATGAAGAAGCGTTAAAACGTGATCCCAATTTTGCAGATGCTAGCTATAATCAGGATATTGTTAAAAAAGCCCTAGAAAAACAGCAGCAGAAAAAACAGGAAGAACAGCAACAGCAAGATAATAAAGATAACAAGGATGAGAAGTCTGAAAAAGATGATAAATCATCGCAGCAGCAAGGAGATGATGAGAAACAGGATAAAGATTCCGATAATCAGCAAGGTGATAAGGCAGATAATCAGGAGCAGCAGTCAGAACAAGAGTCTGAATCGCCTGAGGATGCGAGTAAAGCGGATGATAAAGAGTCTGAACAGCAGCAAGCTGAAAAATCAGACGATACTGAGAAAAATGATGCGGAAGCAGCAAAGCAAGCACAAGCCGCAAGTGAACAACAAACTGAAGATGATGAGCAACAACAAGCGAATCAGCAATGGCTTAATCGGATTGCGGATGATCCGTCAGGCTTATTAAAGCGTAAATTTTTATATCAATATAGTCGTCAACCTCAACAACAAAATAGTAAACAACAATGGTAGAACACGTTAAAAACATCGCATTTATTGGTTTAGGTGCAATGGGTGAAGGCATGGCAGTTAATTTAGCGAAAGCGGGTTATTTACAGACGGTATGGAATAGAACCGCAAGTAAGTCACAGCGATTAAGTGACGAGCTAAGTATTAATGTCGCTGACTCAGTGCAGAGCTTAGCGGCAAACAGTGATGTGATTTTTATGTGTGTGTCACGCGATGAGGATGTATTGGAGTTGATAGACGCTATAGCAGCAGAAATTAAACCCAATAGCGTGGTCATTGATAGCTCGACCATTAGCCGACAAACAGCCCAGCAGGCGGCAGCTATATTAGCGTCTAAACAGGCTTATTTTTTAGATGCTCCGGTTTCTGGCGGGGTAGAAGGAGCGAGAAAAGGCAGTTTAGCGATGATGGTCGGTGGCGATGAAATAGTTGTTGATACCTTACGACCTATATTGGCAAGTGTGGCGACTAAAGTGATGTATATGGGGACATCAGGAGCAGGGCAAGCGACTAAAGCGGTGAATCAAATTATGGCAGCGGGCATTAATCAAGCGGTGACGCAGGCGTTAGCCTTTGCCAATGCAGAGAATTTACCCTTAGAAAAAGTGATTGAAGTGGTGTCAGGTGGAGCAGCAGGGAATTGGTTTTTGAGTCATCGAGGCTTGTCTATGATTAGCGGTGAGTATCAAACAGGTTTTAAAGTGGCTCTGCACCAAAAAGATTTAGCTATTTGTCAGGCGATGGCGGTAGAAAAGCAACTGGATTTAAGTGTGATTGAGCAAACGCGAATAGAATACGAGCAATTGATTAAACAAGGTTTTGGCGCGGAGGATATTTCTGCTTTATACCGTATTAAAATAAAATAACCCTTATAAAAAAGCGTTGTTTTTTTACAACAGAGATTATCTTTCCGATAGTTACATTAACTATGTTATGCTAAGTATTGATAAATAAGGAAAGTTTTATTTTATAAAAATATAAACTTTACTTGTAAGTGACGAAATTTACTGGTAACATCATGACCGTGATTAAATCTTGTTGTAAAAAAGATACATAATAATAAAAAATAACCCTTGGGGGGGACTATGATTCAAAAAACTAAATTAGCACTCGGTATTGCAGCCACATTAGGCGTAGCGGTATTAACAGCAACACCAGCCAGTGCGGATGAATTATCTAATTTAAAAGCACGGATTGCAAAATTAGAAAATGTAGCAGCTTCTAAAGCAGCAGTACGTGATAACGGTAATATGGTCTTCTTCCGAACGGGTTATGCGGGTAATGATATGGCTCGTAATGAATATTTAATTAATATTCGTGGGCTTAATGGTAATCAACCTGCTAGTAAGGATGGCTGGTATTTTGGAGCGGGTTTTGATTTTAGACTCAGTGAAGATGCGTTTGGTTTTCATGATGGGACTGAAATTCTTGCTGAACTCATGTTTGAATATAAAGAATTTGATAGATTAAATTCAGCAGCTAATCCATTAGGAACTGTTGTTGCATCAGCTACTGATGGAGCACCAGCAGGTGTAACTGCTGATGGTATCGTTACTCATGCTGATTTTACAACTGGCTCAGTCAGTGTTACGCAATTTACCTTAACGGCTTCACCAAAAATTAAATTTATGAAAGGCAGTAAATTTAGACCTTGGGTTGCTCCAGTGGGTTTTGCTTTACATGTTATCAGTCCACCATCTGAAGGGGTAACGGTATTAGAGCCATCTATGCACTTTGCTATTGGTGCTGATTATAACTTATGGAAAAATATTTATGTTGGGGCAGATTTTCGTTATAACTTAACATTTGGTAAAACTTTAGATGGGACTGATGTTGATGGTTTAACAACGGGTGCTTATTTGGGTATAGGCTTCTAAATTTAGTTGTTAAAAATAGTTATATAAAAAAGGGAAGCTTTAGCTTCCCTTTTTTTTGGTTTCTTTGTCCCAGCTTAGACGGGAAGCCAGAAAGTTATGTTTTCACAGCACAATGCGAAGCGGATTCCATCGCAATTAATTTACCTATTTTGCGTTGTTGAACATAGTTAATTAATAATAGCCATGAGCCTAAAACAATAAACCCACCGGGCGGTAAAATCATTACCACCCACGGTTCAAATTGGGTGCTAAAAATTTGATAGCCGAGTAATTGTCCTGCACCGAGTAATTCACGCACCCCGCCCAGCATCACTAAAGCAAGGGTAAAACCTAAACCCATGCCCAAAGCACTGACAATTGATTTCATCACGGTATTTTTAGACGCATAGGCTTCTGCACGTCCTAAAATTAAGCAATTCACCACAATTAATTGAATAAATGCACCGAGTTTATTATATAAATCAAGGCTAATCGCTTGAATCGTATAATCGACCAAGGTTACAAAGGTAGCGATAATGATAATATAAGTGGTAATACGCACTTGTTTAGGAATAAAGTGACGCAGAGCTGATACTAGGGCATTAGAACAGACCAAAACAAAAATACTGGCAATGCCCATTGCTAAGGAGTTTAATACTGAATTAGTGACCGCCAGCACCGGACACAAGCCTAACATCATCACGAAGACCGGATTTTCTTTCCATAAGCCTGCGGTAAATACATCGAAGCTAATGGGGGTAGATTGTTTAGTCGGTGTCATTTGCTGTACCTTGTTGTAAACGGGTTAAGTTTTGCATAACAATGGGATGCAAGCGTTGTCCACTTTGATTTAACATCCGCCCTATTGCATTAGAGGTAATGGTTGAGCCTGAAATCGCATCAATTTGCCACGGGTGCTGTTTACTGCCGTGGCGTGTGGTGTTAATGGCATTTAATAATTGAGTTTGTTCGCTATTAACTTTGGCTTCTAAACAATTAAAATTAGCGAGAAAGGCTTTATCGGTAGTGATTTTAGTGCCAAATCCCGGTGTTTCAGTGCTTTTTAAAACATCAAAGCCGGTAATACAGCCTGTGTTAGGTTGGTAGCTATAGAGAATTTTCACGGTATCTTGATAACCCTGTGCTGCGGCGTTAAGTGCGACACCGACGAATTGTTTATTTTTATCATAGCCTGCATAGATTAAATCGCCTTCGGTTTTATCATCGGCTAAAACTAAGTTTTTATTTTTAACCACAAAGGTTAAACGGCTAACTGCTTGAGGGAGTACCTTAAAAATGGCACGTTCAGTGGCAAGACGTTGATTTTCAGCAATAATCGGTTTGGTATATTCATAAATAGACACCACTAATAAGCCTGAAATCATGGCGACTAACGCTAAGGTGCTAATAAGTTTAGTGCTTGAAGGAAGTTCAGGGACTGAATTTTCAGGCGTACTCATGATTTAGTTTTCCGTGCGCCATAAATACGCGGTTGGGTGTAGCTTTCAATGAGAGGGGTGGCGGCATTAGCGAATAAAATGGCATACATCACTGCTTCGGTTAAACCACCAAATAAACGAATAATCACCGTTAGAAAACCAATTAAACACCCAAAGATAAAAATACCTAACGGCGTAACCGGGGAGGCGACCATATCACTTGCCATAAATACGGCGGCGAACATTAAACCGCCTGAAAACAGCATAAAAGCAGGGGAGGGATAATGACTACTATCGATTAAATAAAAGACTTCAGAGGTAAGTAGCGTACCAATAATCACTGCAACAGGGATACGCCAATCGAGCATTTTTTTGAAGATTAAATAACTGCCGCAGATTAGGATTAATAAACTCGAGGTTTCACCAGTTGAACCGGCTACTAAGCCTAAAAATAAATCACTGCTATCGGTAAAAATACCCTGAAATTTCATTAAGGCTAATGGCGTTGCACCGGTAAAACCATCAATACTCACTTGTGTTGACCATTCAGCGGTTGCCGCGGGTTTCATAAATGGCACAGCTAAAGTTGAGGGAATAAATTCAATAAAACGATTGCTTGCCAGTGCAGGTGTCCAAGTGGTGATAGAGACAGGAAATGCGGCTTGGATAAATGCTCGTCCCACTAAGGCGGGATTAAAGGGGTTAAAGCCTAATCCGCCAAATAAGGTTTTACCCATTGCAATCGCGGTAAAACCAGCAACCGCAGCCATCCATAGCGGAAATCCGGGTGGTAATGTCATAGCGAGTAATAGTCCTGTAATCACCGCACTAAAATCAGTGAGCGTGGATTTTTTATCTGCCAGTTTATTAAACAGAGCTTCGGTTGCTAAACAACTGAGGATAGTGGCTAGCATCAATACCAAGGCACTAATGCCAAATTGGTAAATACTGTAGGCGGCAAGGGGTAATAACGCGTACACCACATTGCGCATGATTTGGGAAACCGTTGGGGCTTTGCGAATATAGGGTGAAGTGCGAATATCAATTTTCACGGGAGTTTTAGCCATTTTGTAAATGCCTTTCACGATTTAAAGTTTTTGCAATTCTAAAATATTGCACTAAGGGAATATTAGACGGACAGACATAGCTGCACGCCCCACATTCAAAGCAATCATTGAGATGATAATCCGTTTCCATGACATCATATTGTCTTTTTGCGGCAAGTTGTCCCATTTCAGAGGGGTTTAAGTGAATCGGGCAGGCTTGCAAACATTGGGTACATTTTATACAGGGTAAAATATCATCCCGTTTAGTCGCACGACTATCTAAGACTAAAATAGCCCCGGTGCCTTTTACAATAGGGACGTCTAAACTATGGGCTGCAATGCCCATCATCGGGCCACCTAAAATCACTTCCGCTTCTTCTCCGGTAAAACCCGCATAATCAAGAATATACTGTAAGGGCGTGCCAATCGGGGCTAAATAATTGCCGGCTTTTTCTAAATCATCGCCAGTGATGGTAATAATGCGTTCGATTAAACCTTGTCCTTTGGGTAATAATTCACCAATTTGTGCGAGGGTGGCAACATTAAAAATAGCAAGTCCCATTTCCGAGGGCAAGGCTCTTGACGGAATTTCAATATCTAAGAGGGCAGTGGCGAGCATTTTCTCAGCACCCTGTGGATATTTAGTATCAATGGCTTCAATAGTAATCGATTGGTCGGCAGGTAAATAAGCTTTAATCGCTTCTAAAACATCCCGTTTATTATTTTCAATGCCAATAATCGCTTTCGGAGCATCAACGCATTTCATCGCAATGCGTAACCCTAATAATAACACTTCAATCTTTTCTAACATCACACGGTGGTCGGTGGTTAAAAAAGGTTCACATTCACAACCATTCACTAAAACAGTATGAATACTACAGCCTTCAGGAATGCTCATTTTAACGTGGGTAGGAAAGCTGGCACCGCCTAAGCCGACCATGCCGATATTTTGCACTGCCTTAATTAAGTCTTGCCGTGACATCTGCAAATAGTCTTGTTGAATCCCGGAATTAACAATAATTTGCCCTGAATCCAAGGAGGTTTTAATCGCAATAGCAGGGGCTTTGCCGCCTTTTGCAACCGGCAATTTATCAATGGTAATCACTGTGCCGGTGACAGGGGCATGAATAGGCACGGACATAAAGCCATCTGCGGCGGCAATCATTTCTCCACGGGTAACGTGTTGGCCTTTATAGACAATGGCTTTTGCGGGTTTACCAATACTTTGTGCTAATGGCACAATTATTTCAGGGGCAAATGGCAAGCGGCGAGTGGCTTTGGTATTAGTTTCAGTTTTATATTCCTCGGGGTGAATACCATGAGAAAAGGTTTTTTTACCAAAGAATTTAAGTAGATTCATAGAGCAGTAGCACTTTAAAAGGCTAAGGAGTCGATATTATTACAATAATGCGTTCAGCTATTGTAAACAAGCCTGTTCATTGAATCAAGATTATAGATAGACTGTAGTAGATACGCTATAATTTAATAAAATTAAGTCACTGATAAGGCGTTAAAACCTTAAAAAATTATGGATATTATTTTTATTGCCATTATTATTATTTTATGTGCTGGTATGTTTTATTTTTATAAACAGGCTAAAACACATAAAAATAATTTAGATATTATTGAAAGTTCGTTTGATGATAATGTTATTTTTTCACGAACGGATTTAGCCGGACGGATTACGCATGTCAGCATGGCATTCTGTGAATTAAGTGGCTATAGTTTTGATGAGTTAATTGGGCAGCCGCATAATATCGTCAGGCATCCTGATATGCCAGCGAGTGAGTTTGAAAAAGTCTGGGTAGCATTAAAACAACAACAGCCAATTACCGTTGACATTAAAAATAGAAAAAAAGACGGTGGTTTTTATTGGGTAGAATCGCGCTTTAAACCTGAATACAAGGACGGTGAGCATATTGGTTATAGTGCGGTCAGACTTGATATTACGGATAAAAAAGAAGTCCATGAATTAAGCGTAACACTTGATAAAAAAGTTAAGCAGCAAACTAAAAAATTAACGCGACAGCTTGATGTTGTCAAGATAGGCGAGCGTAAGCAGGAACAATTATTATTGGATATAGCCCAGCAAGAGCAATTTGTGAGTCGTTTAATTAATTCACAACAGCAAATTATTATCACTTCTGATGGGGTGGGTTTACAAAGTGTTAATAAGGCTTTTCTCCGCTTTTTTAATGTAAGTTCATTAGCGGTGTTTTCAGAAAATCATGAGAGTATTGCTGAGTTTTTTAATGAAAATGCCCCAGATGATTATTTACAAGCTGTGATAGATGGCACTCATTGGTTGAATTATGTGGCATCGCACCCTGACGATACTCATAAGGCCATGATTAGTAAAAATGAAATAGATTATGTGTTTTCTGTGACTGCTGTTGATTTAGAGATGGGTGATGGTATGAAATCGGCGGTTTTTACTGATATTACGGTGATGGAGGCGTCTAAAAATGAAGTCGAGGATATTTTATCTAATATTTTATTGCCGGTGTTAATTACCTCAAAGAAAGAACGCAAAATTCTGTATGCCAATAAATATGCAGAAATACAATATGAAATGACGCTAGATGAAATTATTGGTAGCGACATTGATAGTATTTATACGGTTGTTGGGCAGCATCATCATATTATAGATGCGATTATACGTGATGGTTTTGTGGAAAATATGGAGGAGTCATTTAGAACCTCAAGTGGCAAGAAATTTACAGCGTTATTATCGGTGACACCAACCTTATATCATGGGGTTGATTGTTATATTGGCATGATTACCGATATTACTAAACAGAAAACCATAGAAGACGAAATTAGAGCCATCCATCAGCATACCCGTGAATCGATTCAATATGCGGCTTTAATACAAGGGGCAGTATTGCCTGATAACAAATTATTTGGCAAATATTTTAAAGATTTTTTTGTTGTTTGGCATCCTAAAGATACTGTGGGGGGCGATATTTATTTATTTGATGAATTACGCACCCAAAATGAATGTTTATTTATGTTTATTGATTGTACAGGGCATGGGGTTCCCGGTGCATTTGTGACTATGTTGGTGAAGGCGGTAGAGCGACAAATAGTGGCAGAGATTAAAGCTCAACCCGATTTAGTGGTGAGTCCTGCTTGGGTGTTAAGCTATTTTAATCAAAAATTAAAAGTACTATTAAAACAAGAAACTAAGGACAGTATTTCTAATGCAGGCTGGGATGGCGGGGTGATTTATTACAATCGTGAACAACAAGTATTAAAATTTTCTGGCGCGGAGACGTCGCTTTTTTATGTAGATGTTGAGGGTGAATTTCATACCATCAAAGGTAATCGGTATTCAGTCGGCTATAAAAAATGTGCGATGGATTACGAATATAAAGAAACCATTCTTGATGTTAAGCCGGGCATGAAATTTTATTGCACCACAGATGGTTATATCGATCAAAATGGCGGTGAAAAAGATTTTCCTTTTGGTAAAAAACGCTTTGGCAATATTATTAAGGAAAATCATACTGAAACCATGGTAGATCAACAAGAAATATTTTTGTATAAAATGTTTGAATATGAAAGCATGATTGAAAATAATGATCGCAATGATGATATGACCGTGATTGCCTTTGAAATCGAGGAGTATATTGTGAATAATATCAATGATAGCTTAAATATTCTTGAATATAATGGCGTTTTAACGCAAAACTTAATTGGACATAATTTAGATATTTTAGATCATAGCGTTGATAATGAAGGCGTTAAAGGGCGTTTATCAACCTTGTTGATTGAAATGACACAAAATATGATTAATTATTCTAAATCACAGGATTTAGAGTGTTTGGATATTCGTCCAGCAGGTTTTATTCGTGTTATCAGAGATGAAAATGCAGATTATTGGGTAGAAAGTAATAATATTGTGAGTCTGCAGGATAAAGAAAAAATAGAACAAAAATTGCATGAAATTCAAACATTAGATATGGCGGGCATTAAAAAGCGTTACCGCGAGTTGCGTCGTTCTGGCGAAAATACCCATAGTAAAGGAGGCGGCATTGGTTTTTATGAAATTGCGAAATTAGCTCAGACCCTTGAGTTTAAGTTTACTGCGATTAATAAAGAAAAATTTGCGTTTAAATTTAAAGTGCTGGTTATACAGCGGAAAAAATCAAGGGCTGAATAGCTGATAAATAAGCTATCCCTGCAAATGTGACATGCTTGTGAAAAGTTTTGTTTTTAGCGATAATGCCCTATAAATATAATAATAATGGTTTCTTGAATATGAATAATGAAATGACACAAGGCATTGAATTAATGTTTACGGGAATGGGAATTGTCTTCTTATTTTTAATAATGTTAATTGGTGCTGTGAAATTAATGGCATATTGTGTGGCGGAATTCTTTCCCGAAGCAACAACGACGATACCTCAACCAGTAGCAAGATCTCCTCAACCATCAGCCAATTCCACTCCCCCTAATACAGTTGCTGCAATCAGTGCAGCGGTTCATCAGCATAGAACAAAAACTTAATTTTTTTATGTATCGCTGGTATTTGAGCGGTAGATATTAAATTTTAAAATATTCATGATGTAAAAAAGTTATAGGACACATTAACATGGCAGCAACTACTAAAGCCGTAGGTATTACGGAAGTCGTCTTACGAGATGCACACCAATCCATTCTCGCAACGCGTTTGCGTATTGAGGATATGTTACCGATTTGTGAACAATTAGATAAACTTGGTTATTGGTCTATTGAATCTTGGGGCGGAGCGACCTTTGATTCGTGTATTCGTTATTTGGGCGAAGATCCTTGGGAACGTCTACGGGCTTTAAAAGCGGCTATGCCTAACACGCCACAACAAATGCTATTTCGAGGTCAAAATATTTTAGGCTATCGTCATTATGCAGATGATGTTGTGGATAAGTTTGTTGAGCGTTGTGCGATTAATGGGATTGATGTTTTTCGTATTTTTGATGCGATGAATGATATGCGTAATATTGAGCATGCGGTTAAAGCGGTGTTAAATACCGATGCTCATGCACAAGGGGCGATTTCATATACTAAAAGTCCAGTTCATACTTTAGAAAAATGGTTGGTGCAAGGTAAGCAAATTGAAGATATGGGGGCACATTCGTTAGTCATTAAAGATATGGCGGGCTTGTTAACGCCTTATGATGCCTATGATTTAGTGTCACAATTAAAAGCTGCCGTAGATATTCCAGTGCATTTACATTGCCATGCGACCACAGGCTTAAGCGTCGGTACCTTAATTAAAGCGATTGAAGCCGGTGTTGATAATGTGGATACCGCGATTTCTTCAATGAGTATGACCTATGGACATACCCCGACGGAAACGATTGTTGCCAGCATGGCGGGTCAAGAACGTGATACCGGATTAGACCTAGAAAAATTAGAAGAAGTGGCGGCTTATTTTCGTGAGGTGCGTTTAAAATATGCAGAACATGAAGGCAGTTTAAAAGGCGTTGATGGGCGTATTTTATTAGCTCAAGTGCCGGGTGGTATGTTGACGAATATGGAAAGTCAGCTTAAACAGCAAGGTGCAGCAGATAAATTTGATGAAGTGCTTAAAGAAATTCCACGCGTGCGTGAAGATTTAGGTTTTTTACCGCTAGTGACGCCAACGTCGCAAATTGTGGGTACGCAATCGGTGTTAAATGTGATGACCGGTGAGC
>ENA-OSET01005477-OSET01005477.1-sediment-metagenome-genome-assembly--contig:-NODE-5477-length-10689-cov-3.977949_pt1 | contig 10689 bp, 9 predicted proteins | sample MGYA00237882_ERZ534229 | MGnify/ENA primary metagenome ERZ534229 (study PRJEB26408, sample SAMN06266212) | sediment metagenome | isolation source: Hudson Canyon methane seep mesocosm | place: USA:Hudson...
CAGGTCTAGCTACAGGTATGATCTCAACTTTTCCAACAGTAATTTTATTTGCTGCTGCAATCTGGTCATCGTATGCTTTTGCAGGATTTTATGGTGTTGCCATGGCAGCCTCTGCGATGATGGCAACTACAGCAATGCAATTAGCCATTGACGCCTTTGGACCTATTGCAGATAATGCAGGTGGAATTGCTGAAATGAGCGAACAAGATCCAATTGTAAGAGAACGTACAGATATCTTAGATTCGGTTGGTAATACAACAGCAGCAACAGGTAAAGGTTTTGCCATTGCTTCTGCTGCATTAACTTCATTAGCTCTTTTTGCTGCTTATGTAACCTTTACAGGAATTGACGGAATTAATATTTTTAAAGCACCTGTTTTAGCAATGCTATTTGTTGGTGGAATGGTACCAGTTGTATTCTCTGCTTTAGCTATGAATGCTGTTGGTAAAGCCGCTATGGAAATGGTTTATGAGGTTAGACGTCAGTTTAAAGAAATTCCTGGAATTATGGAAGGTACTGGGAAACCAGAATATGATAAATGTGTGGCAATTTCTACGGAAGCATCCTTAAAAGAAATGATGTTACCTGGTGTATTAACCATTGGTTTCCCAATAGTAATTGCTTTTGTTCCAATGATTTTTGGAATGGACAATTTAATGATCGCAGAAATGCTAGGTGGGTATATGGCTGGTGTAACTGTAAGTGGTGTTTTATGGGCAATTTTCCAAAACAACGCTGGTGGTGCATGGGACAATGCTAAAAAATCTTTTGAAGCTGGGGTTATGATTAATGGTGAAATGACACACAAAGGGTCGGATGCTCATGAAGCAGCAATTACTGGAGACACTGTTGGTGATCCATTTAAAGATACTTCTGGCCCATCTATGAATATTTTGATTAAACTGACTTGTTTAATCGGTTTGGTAATTGCCCCTATTTTAGGAGGTCATTCTTCTGAAGAAGCTCATGGTACCAATGTAATTAAAAAAGAAATAAATGTTGATACTGAACAAACTTCAATGAATACAACGATTACTAACACTTCTATTAACGAAGATGTGAATGGAAAAACAGTTACAGAGACAGAAAAAGTTGTAATTTCTGGAACTTTAGAAGAGGTAAAAACAGCGATGAAAGAATTGAATGGATACAGCGGAGATGTTGAAGTTGAATTAAAGAAAGCAGAATTAACAACACCATCCACTCCAGAAACTCCAGTAACTCCTAAAAACTTAGACATAGGAATTAAAATAGTACATTTAAAATAAACACCTCAATTGAGGTGTTTTTTAGTTTATAACAAACTGTATTTTAGCTCCTGTCGATTTTTGTCCTAATCTATTTATACTTTCTTCTGAAAGTTGCAGTATTCTCGGGTAACCTCCAGTTACTTGACAATCTCTCATTAAAATAATCATTTTTCCTGATGGTGTTAATTGCACAGTTCCTGGAAAAACAGCTGAAGTTAAAATCTGAGGTAAATTGTTTTCTAAGACTTCTTCCAATTTATAACCCATTCTACTATTATCCATAGAAATGGTAAATTCTTGATGTAGTAATTTATAACGTTGATTTTGATTTAGCTTATCAAATTCAGGACCTTTAAAGCATTCTAAAATAGGAGTCCTAAAATGATTTTGATTTATTTTAACTGAAGTGTTTGTAAAGGTTAAGCTTAATTTAAAATCAGTATAAGCAATTAAATCATTTTTTCTAATGATAAAGTCCTTAGTGATATTTTTAAAGTAACTCCTACTCTTTAATCTTTTCTCAGATAAAAAACCATGTTTAACGGCCACATAAGTTCTAGCACCAAAATTCATTTTACCAAAAGATAATATATCGTTTGGCTGAATTATTATTTTTGAATTAAGATTGATGACTATACCATTCAACTTTGCAGAAAAATCAGCTCCAGAAATACAGATGATTGTTTTTTTCAAAAACTGAAACTCACAGTTTCCAAAAGTAATTTCTAAAACAGCTAAATCTAAAGGGTTATTTAATATACTATTTGCTAAATCTGAAGAATAAGTATCCATAATGCCAGAAACAGGAACACCTACTGATGCAAATCCTGAGCGCCCTTTATCTTGAATAGAGCAATAAAAACCAGATTTTAATACCTTAAGCATCTGCCTCAATTTTTAAAACTTGATAAATATTTGCTTTAATTTCTTTCTCTAGTTGGTGAAATTCGTCAATACAAACTGGCTTAAATTTAACTTTATCTCCTGCTTTTGCAAAGCAAGGATTTACATTTTCTATATCGAAAAAATTAATTGGAGTTTTACCAATAACATTCCAACCTCCTGCAGAATCATTTGGGTAGACTCCTGTTTGTTGTCCTCCTATTGCCACTGAACCTTTTTCCACTTGTATTCTTGGATTTGCTTTCCTATCAAAAAAAAGTTGTTCACTTAGTCCTCCTAAATAAAGAAAACCTGGTAAAAAACCGATGAAAAAAATTGTGTAACTTCTTTCTGAATGAAGTTTGATAATTTTATCAATAGATAAGCCTGATTTAGCTGATATTTCTTCTAAATCAATTCCAAAGTTTACATCATAACAAACAGGAATTTCGAAAATAAAATTAGTATCTCTTTCCGTTTGTATCTCTATTTTTTCAATTGACTTTAATATTTCCAGTTCTATAGAAAAATCTAGGAAAGGTTTTTTATACTTAATAGCTAAAGAATTGTAACCAACAATTAAATCTGTATATAGAATCTTTTTTTGGAATTCAATTTTATTTTTGAATCTAATAATTTCTTTCAGAATTGATGTATCAATTTTAGATTCCCATTCTACTAAAATAATTTGATTGCCAAACGGTTTATATGTAATAATTTTATCCAATTATAAATCCCTTTTTTCTCAATTCCCCATTAATGTATTTTACAATTTCGATCGAATTTTCAGTATCGCCGTGTATACAAAAGGTATCCGCCTTTATCGTTTTTGTTGAGCCTGTTATCGTTTTTACTTTTTGAGAATTAATCATTAATAGCAAATGTTCAAAAACTTTTTTTTTATCAGTTAATAAAGCATTTTTATAAATTCTTGAAACAAGTTTTAGACTATCTGTGTAATTCCTATCCGCAAAGGCTTCGTATTTTATATTTACATCATTTTGAAAAGCAACTCTTCCAATTATAGAATTATAAGGCACATATAAAAAAACATCATTTAAATAATCTCGAATACTCTCTATAAATATATTGGCCAATTTGTCATCAACTGCAATAGCATTGTATAAAGCTCCATGTGGTTTTATATGATGTAATTTTGCATCAACCCTAGCAAGTCTTTCTAAAAATAAATCTAATTGATTTTGAATACTTATTTTCAAATCTTTATCAGAAATTTGCATCAACTTTCTACCAAAATTTTCTTTATCTGGAAAAGAAGGGTGAACTCCAATTTTCACATTGTTTTCAATTGCCAATTGTATCGTTTTATCAATAGAAAATTCATCACCAAAATGACCTCCACAAGCAATGTTACATGAGGATATGTAAGGCATTAATAAATGCTCTTTAGCTACTCCTTCACCAACATCACAATTGATATCTATTTTCATTTTACAACAAATTAAATACGTTTAAAATACCTTTTGCCCCTAGAAATATAGAAATCGACAATATAATAAACCCGAAAACATTCTGCATTTTAGAATTTACAAAACTCCCCAAAACATTCTTTTTATTCATGATCCACAATAGAATTCCGGCAATAATTGGCAATAAAATTCCATTCGCAACTTGTGCAAACTTTATGATTTCTATAGGTTTTATTCCTGTAGATGAAAATAATACACCGATAAATAAAATGATAATCCAAACTAATCTAAACCATTTTGATTTCAAATTCCCTTTAAAACCCAAACAACCTTTTGCAACATAAGCAGCTGCTAAAGGTGCTGTTATTGCTGAGGTGATTCCTGCAGCAAACAGACCTATACCTAAAAAGTAGGTTGCATAATTTCCGTAAAGAGGCGCAAGACTTTTTGCCAAATCAGAAGCATTAACAATATCATCTAGCCCAATGGAGGATGCAGAAATCATAATAGCCATAGAAACTAGACCTCCTAAAATAATAGAAATAAAGGTATCTTTTCTCACAATTTTTAAATCTTCTTTACCTTTCCATTTTTCTTTTACTAATGATGCGTGTAAAAATAAATTATAGGGCACCACTGTAGTACCAATTAACCCAATTATTGTTAATAAACTCCCTTCTGGCACAGATGGCAATAGAGCTCCTTTTAGAATCTCTAAAATATCAGGTTTTGTTATAAGAGCAGTAATTAAAAATGAAATACTCATAATTAAAACTAATACAACTAAAACTCTTTCTAAAAATTTGTAATTCCCTACAAATAGTAATACAAATGCAATTAAACCAATAATAAAACTTAAAATATTTAAAGAATGACCAGCTATTGTCATTCTTATCTCTCCAACTATGGTTTCTAAGCCTAGAATTCCACCACTAATATTTCCTGCTTCGTAAGATGCGTTTCCAATAACAATTGCAGATAAAATAAGTACTACAATTATCTTATTAATTATTGGATTTTGTATTTCAGCTTTAATAACCTCAGATAATCCCTTTTTAGAAATAATACCTAATCTCGCAGCCATTTCCTGTAAAACAATAGTTGCCAATATAGATAGGAGCATTGCCCATAGTAAATGAAACCCAAATTTTACCCCAGCCAATGTGCACAAAGTCACAGTGCCTGGACCAATAAAAGCAGCGGCTATAAGTGCCCCTGGACCTGTATTTTTTAATGAGAATTTACTCATTTAGAAGCTGAATTTAATGCATAAATGGCAAAGCTACCTAACCAATGTCCTCCCTCATAAGAATCTCCTACAACATTGGGTAAGGAATAATTGATATGTTCAAAGGCTATTTTTTTCAAATGACTATAATCGGGTAAATCTCTCACAATATCAAATAAAGCCCAAGCTCTAGAAAAATTCACACCATCTAAATGTACTAATTTTCCATCTGTTCTATCTGATACTTCTCCGACGTCTAATTTAAAATTGACATCTTTTAGTTGTGGTAAAAAATTGGAAAACCATTTTTTAAAAGCTTGCTTTGTTAATATTCGTTTCATAATTGCGGCTTCTTGTAAGCATGGAGATAAGAAATCGAAACCACCAGGCTCCCATGAAATTGGACAATTTGTATCATTCAAATAAAACTTTTCAGCACTACTTTTTATCATATTTAAAAGTAATTCATTATTTACAGTTTTAGCATAATCCCAGGCAAATGTTAATCCAAAAGCGGTATTAGGGTGCTCACCTACTCTAATAGGATAATTTAGTTTTGGAATAAATTCTAGGTATTTTTGTACAATTAAATCTGTTAGAGGCTGCAAGTTTTTTTCTAATTTTCGCGCAGTATCATCATCCCAAGTGTGTAGTTCTTCCGCTAGTTTTAACAACCAAGCCCAACCATAAGTTCGCTCGTAACTTTTATTATGTTTACCAAGAAAATATTCAACTTCCTTAGAAATATTTTCTCGCGAAATATGCTCTAACAATTTATTTTTAACCTCATTTACATTCTCTAATTTAGGAAATTGCTTTAACAATGAAACTAAAGCCCAATGCCCATGTACGGAAGAATGCCAATCGAAACATCCATAAAATGCAGGATGTAATTCTCTTGGAGATTGCAAATCTTCTTTACCCCCAATAGTTTGTCCTAATTTATTTGGAAATTCTGCATCTATACAATGGATGGGTAAACCTATTAACCTCTGCGCTTGCTCTAAATTTAGTTGAATTGAAGTGGTTTGAGTTGTAACTTTACTTTTAGGTTTGAATTCTTTATTATTACATGCAATTAATAAAAAAAGAGAGAAAATGATAAAAAAGTTTTTCATTATTGATTTTATATTTTTTTTTAAAAGTAAATAAAAGAATTCAAAAAAAAAGCATCCAAAAAGGATGCTTTAATTTAATCTTATTTTTTTTACTAAAAAGCGTAACGTTGAGGACCTCCTCTGCGAATTTCTTCACTTGCAAATTCCTCAAATTGTTTAAAATTATTTCTAAATGCATTGGATAATTGGAATGCAGTTTCATAATATGCATCATCATTATTCCAAGTAGCTCTTGGACTCAATAACTCATCTGGAACGCCTGGACAAGTTCTTGGTTGTGCAACTCCAAAAACAGAATGAATATGATAATTTTCGTAAGTATAATCGCCTAAATCACCATTTAAAACAGCAGTAATCATTGCTCTCGTGTACTTTAAAGGCATTCTTCTGCCAACTCCATATTTTCCTCCAGACCAACCTGTATTAATTAGCCAAACATTTACACCAGCTTCTTGCATTTTATTACTTAACATTTCTGCATACCTTGTGGGATGCAAAGGCATAAAAGGTGCCCCAAAACAAGCTGAAAAACTTGGCACAGGCTCAGTAACACCTGCTTCCGTACCTGCCACTTTAGCTGTGTAACCAGATATAAAATGGTATGCTGCTTGAGCTGGTGTTAATTTAGATATTGGAGGCAAAACTCCAAAAGCATCTGCAGTTAAAAAGAAAATATTTTTTGGATTTTCTCCAATTGAAGGTTTCTTAATATTATCGATATGATAAATAGGATAACTAACTCTTGTATTTTGTGTTATTGAGATGTCTTCAAAATCAACAGCTCCCTTGTCATCCATAATTACATTCTCAAGAATTGCACCTTTTCTAATAGCTGCGTATATTTCTGGTTCTTGTTTTTGTGATAAATTAATGACTTTTGCGTAGCAACCACCTTCAAAATTAAAAACCGTATTTTCCGCTGTCCAACCATGCTCATCATCACCAATTAAACTTCTATTTGGGTCTGTAGAAAGTGTAGTTTTACCTGTACCTGATAATCCAAAGAAAATAGCAGTATCACCATCTTTACCAACGTTTGCAGAACAGTGCATGGGTAAAGTATTTTTATATACTGGTAATATAAAATTCAAAGCAGAGAAAATTCCTTTTTTAATCTCTCCTGTATATCCTGTACCACCAATTAAAGCGATTTTCTTTGTAAAATTTAAAATTGCAAAATTGTGCTGACGTGTTCCATCAAGTTCTGCATCTGCCATAAAACCAGGTGCATTTATTACTGTCCATTCAGGAGTAAAGCTTTGCAACTCCTTTTCTGTTGGACGTAAAAACATATTATAAGCAAACATGTTACTCCAAGGATATTCGTTTACTACTCTGATGTTAAGTTTGTAACTTTCATCTGCACAGGCATAACTATCTCTTACATAGATTTCTTTTTCTGATAAGTAATCAACAACTTTATTATAAAGCTGATCAAATTTTTCTTCTTCAAAAGGTAAATTAATTTTACTCCACCAAACCTTGTCTTTTGTAATGTTGTCTTTTACAATAAAACGATCCATTGGAGATCGCCCAGTAAACTCTCCTGTATTAACTGCAATAGCTCCTAGAGAAGATTCTACACCTTGTTCTTTTTTTAAAGTTTCTTGATGTAACTCACTAGAAGTTAACTGATAACGAATTGTTGGATTTTTGATTCCTAGATTATTTAACGAAATCGTTTTCGTACTTGTATCTACCATATCAATATTTTTAAGTTTTTTTATCAAAAACAAAATTAAACAATATTTTAAAATAGCGTTGAGTTCTAAATAAAATTATTAATTATTTATTGATTCTTGGATTTCTTTATGAATATTGTAATCATTGAAATCCAACCCATTATAAAAAATAAGCCTCCTAAAGGAGTTACGAACCAAATCATTTTTGCTGTTATAGGTGTTAATTGAATTAGATAAATAGACCCTGAAAAAAAGAGAATTCCTAAAAAAAATAAATAGCTAATTACATTTTTTTGTTTCACCGAAAATCCATTGTAAATATTCACAAATAATAAAACAATGGCATGAAACATTTGATAACGGACTGCCGTCTCAAAACTTTGTAACTGCGTTAATGTTAAAATTTCTTTTAGAGCATGTGCTGCAAAAGCACCTAAAATAACGGCTAACAATCCTAAAAATGAGGTAATTATTAAATTTTTAAACATTTTTTAATGTTTTTGTTAAATTTTAAACAAATATACTATCTTCGTTGATACACAAAAATACATCTTTCTTTTATGAAAAATATTCTAATTATTGGAGCAGGAAAATCAAGTTCATCATTAATTAAATATTTATTAGAAAAATCTAATAAAGAAAACTTGATGCTTACAATTGGAGATATTTCAACTGAAAATGCATTAAAACTAATCGATAATCATAAAAATGCCAAGGCTATTCAATTAGATGTTTTTGATAATATTCAACGTGAAAAAGTAATTAAACGTTCTGACATTGTAATTTCTATGTTGCCTGCTCGTTTTCATACAGAAGTTGCAAAAGATTGTATTAAGTTTAAGAAACATATGGTAACAGCTTCATATGTTTCTAAAGAAATGAAAAAACTAGATGAAATTGTTAAAAAAAATAACTTAGTTTTTATGAATGAAATTGGTTTAGACCCAGGTTTAGATCACATGAGTGCTATGCAAGCTATTGATAGCATTAGAGAAAATGGAGCTAAATTACTATTATTCGAATCTTTTTGTGGAGGGCTAGTGGCTCCTGAGAGCGACAGTAATTTGTGGAACTATAAATTTACCTGGAATCCCAGAAATGTTGTTTTGGCCGGTCAAGGAGGAGCTGCAATGTTTATCCAAGAAAGTACCTATAAATACATTCCTTACCATAAATTATTTAGAAGAACAGAATTTCTAGAAGTTAATGGCAAGAAATTTGAAGCTTACGCCAATAGAGATTCTTTAAAATACAGAAAAGCTTATGGCTTAGAAAATATACCAACAATGTACAGAGGTACCGTTCGAAAAGTAGGTTTTTCTAGAGCTTGGAATATTTTTATACAGCTCGGTATGACAGATGATTCTTACTGCATTGAAAATTCTGAAAATATGAGTTACAGAGATTTTGTTAATTTATTTTTAGCCTATTCTCCTTCAGACTCAGTTGAATTAAAATTACGTTCCTACTTGAAAATTGATCAAGATGATATTATGTGGGAAAAATTGATTGAACTCGATATTTTTAATCCGAAGAAAAAAGTAGGATTAAAAAATGCAACTCCTGCTCAAATCCTACAGAAAATATTACAAGATTCTTGGACCTTACAAGAAGATGATAAAGATATGATAGTTATGCAACATCTTTTTGGCTATGAAATAAACGGAGATAAAAAGCAGATAGAAAGTAGTTTGATCGTATTAGGAGAAAACCAAACGTATACAGCAATGGCTAAAACTGTGGGATTACCTGTTGCAATTGCGGCTTTAAAAATTTTAAAAGGCGAAATAAAAACTCCTGGAGTGCAAATACCAATTTCTAAAGAAGTTTATCAACCTATTTTAAAAGAATTAGAAAATTACGGAATTATTTTTAAAGAAAAACAAGTGCCTTATTTAGGTTATAACCCAGAAAATGTAATTGGATAATTACATTTTTAAATAAAAATTTTTAGTTAAATTTATATACTCTTTTGTGTATTGATGACGTTCAATCTCTATAATTAAATGTTCACTTATTATTTCTACTTGACGAAAAGAAAACTCCAATAAAACTCTCTTTATTTCTGATTTTGGATTGCCTTGAACAAGGCATTTTCGATTTAAAAATAAACTGTGTGCATTTGATAGTCTAATAATTTCTTGTTCTTCTTTAAAAGGAACAATTAGAGAAAATTTTCCATCTTCAGAAAGAATTTTTACTGCGTTTTTAATCAAGTCTTCAAAAGGTAAAGAAGATACAAAACGTGCTTTATTTCTTGCAGCATTTTTAGTTTCAAAATCATCTGTATAAAAGGGTGGATTTGTTACAATCAAATCGTAGGTTTCTTGCTCTTCTGCAATTTCGTCAGCAAATTCCTGAAAAGAACTATTGTAACAATACAAACGATCTCCCCAATCAGATTGCTCAAAATTCTCAACACTCTGTTCATATCCATTTTCATCTATTTCAACCGCGTCGATTGTCATAGAATCGCTTCTCTGAGCTAACATCAAGGCAATAATTCCAGTACCTGATCCAACATCTAAAATAGCCTCCGGAAAATTATCAATAGAACACCACGCACCCAATAAAACTCCATCTGTTCCAATTTTCATAGCCGTTTTGTCCTGATGTACTTTAAATTCTTTAAATTGAAAAGGTTTATCCATCTCACAAAAATAATCTAAAACTTAATAAGAAAATTACAATGTATGGTTTTTGTATAGGCGAAATATTTCAAAGCTCACCTCTTTAAAAGTATTTTTGGACATCAAAAAAATTCATTCGATGAAAAACCTTTACATTGTAACTAGTTTACTTCTATTGCTCTCTTTATCTATAAGTTCTCAACAAATGCCTATAGACTTTTCTGACTCAAATCATAAATTTCTAGAGTTTCGCGGAACTGGATTTTCTACAAGGAATGATCCTAAAGATTCAAACAATAAAGTTGGTCAATTTTATAATGATGGCTCCAATGCAACTCAAGGTTTTTATATAGACCTAACTCGCTCAATTGATTTAGAGACACAAAAAGAAATTACTTTATCTTTTTATTCTTTTGATCCGAATTCTCATAATATTACTTTGAAATTAGAAAATGGTATTAATCCAGAT
>ENA-OSET01005479-OSET01005479.1-sediment-metagenome-genome-assembly--contig:-NODE-5479-length-10688-cov-25.902837_pt1 | contig 10688 bp, 16 predicted proteins | sample MGYA00237882_ERZ534229 | MGnify/ENA primary metagenome ERZ534229 (study PRJEB26408, sample SAMN06266212) | sediment metagenome | isolation source: Hudson Canyon methane seep mesocosm | place...
ATGGGCTTGAGCAATGTGATTTTAATGATTCCGTTTTGTCGCAGGGTGAATGAAGCTGAAAAAGTATTGCAGAAGATGGCACAATTTGGATTGAAGCAGGGGAAAAATGGCCTAAAAATTTATGTCATGTGTGAAATTCCCAATAATGTGATTCAAATTGATGCTTTTGCCAAATTGTTTGATGGTTTTTCTATTGGATCTAATGATCTAACACAGTTAACTCTGGGGGTGGATAGGGACTCTGAAATTGTTTCTTTTGATTTTGATGAACGTGATGAAGGAGTCAAAACCAGTATTCGTATGGCGGTGGAAGGTGCTAAACGAAACCACCGTCATTCCGGTATTTGTGGACAAGCCCCATCCGATTACCCTGAAATGGCTGAGTTTTTGGTGGAATTGGGAATCGATTCAATCAGTTTGAACCCAGATACGGTGATTAAAACAACCTTACATGTTCTTGAGGTAGAAAAGCGTTTAAAGAAATATATACATTGAGTAGGCAATAATAAAAAGCTATAAAAAGGGGTTTTAATATGAGAGTAAATGATAAACCAGTAGACCAATATCCTTGGTATCTTCGTCCCTTTTTTTGGAACCAAAAAAGAAAATATGGTCAGATTCTTAAGCCAGGGCTTCTTTGGGCTAGAGTTCCTCAATTATTTGCTGCTGTAGCCATACTTTATGGTGTTTTGGATAGGCGATCCAGTCCCATTGACCCTGTCTTAAGATCATTAATTACCGTAAGAGTATCGCAAATTAATTGGTGCCTTTTTTGTATTGATATTAATTCAGCCGTTTTAGCAAAAAGGACAGGCTCAATGGAAAAAGTTGAAGCACTTGAACAGTGGCGGGATAGCGAACTTTTTGATCTAAAAGAAAAGACTGTTTTGGAATATGTTGAGGCGATTACTTATACAGACAGACAAGTTGATAATAACTTAATGGGGCGTCTTCGTGAATATTTTAACGAAGATGAAGTGGTTGAACTGACGGGGCTTATTGCATTCCAGAATTTATCCAGTAAATTTAATAGCGCACTTGATTTACCCGCACAAGGATTTTGCCGTGTACCCAATACTGAGGGAGATGGAAACAAATAATCATCCAATCTTACTGGTCTTTTTGTCCGTCTTCAGCCGTGTAGCAAAAGTTGCGTAGCCTGCTATGCGCCTGTTGCTACACGCCTGAAGACAAACAAAAATTCTGCCCAATAATGAATGATTATTTATTTCCAGCTCCCTGAATCTAAAGATGATGACTGATCGCAAAAAACCAACTGTTTTTTGTCTGCTTGGTCGTTGATAGTCGAAATAAAATAACTTGTCTTATGCAATATAAAGATTATTACAAAATCATGGGCGTTTCCAAAGATGCGACTCAGGATGAGATAAAACGAGCGCATCGAAAATTGGCGCGAAAATATCATCCTGATGTCAGTAAGGAAGAAAATGCTGAACAAAAGTTTAAAGAAGTCGGCGAAGCTTATGAGGTGTTAAAAGATCCTCAAAAACGATCGGCTTATGACCGAATGGGGAGTCAATGGCAAGATGGGCAGAGTTTTACACCACCGCCTAACTGGGATGCTGGTTTTGAATTCTCTGGTGGTACTTTTACAGGGGGTGATAGCAGTGGCTTTAGTGAGTTTTTTGAATCCTTGTTTGGGCAAGCGCATTCATCAGCATTTCATAGGTCAGGCACTAACAAACAATTTCACACTCAGAATAACGATCGTTATTCTAAGCTATTAATTGACCTTGAAGATGCATATAAAGGCGTAACTCACTCAATTTCGTTACAAATTCCTGAAATTAATAAAGAAGGAAATGTAATAAACAAACTGCATACCCTTAAAGTTAAAATTCCAAAGGGAGTAACTACGGGGCAGAGAATTCGTTTGGCAGGACAAGGCGGTCTTGGGAAAGGCAGGCATGGAGATTTGTTTTTGGAAATCAGTTTTCGACAGCACCGCTTTTTTAGAGTAGATGGTCGAGATGTTTTTTTAGAATTACCTATCTCTCCGTGGGAAGCCGCTTTAGGAGCAACGCTTAAAGTACCCACATTGGGTGGGTTGGTGGAACTTAAAATACCGCCAGACTCTCAAGCTGGAAAGAAGCTTAAACTCAAGGGCAGAGGCTTGCCTGGTAGGGAATGTGGCAATCAGTATGTGATAATTAATGTATTGATTCCACAAGCAGAAAATGAGGAGCAAAAAGCTTTTTATAAAAGCATGGAAAATCTGTTTCCTATGAATCTGCGCGCTGAGATTGAAGGTTAAAAATGACTAAAGAAATTGAGATATACACCAGTATAGTGATGGATGAAACCATTCGTTTTACACTAGTTGAATTATGTGATCTGGGTAAAACTAATGCAGAATGGATTTTGGAATTGGTTGATGAAGGTGTTATTGAACCGGAAGGTAATGCACTAGATGAGTGGTTATTTGACACAAATGCATTAAAGCGATTGCAAACGGTTCAACGATTACAAAATGATTTACGCGTAAATCTAGCTGGTACGGCATTAGTATTGGATTTACTTGAAGAGATTGAGGCACTGAAGGCACAGATCATAAGGCAGTAAGCAGGCTTTACTTTTAATCCATTTCAATTACAACAGCTAACAACAATGATTTTTTTATACTACTGAGATATTTTTTTGTTTTAAGTCTATTGTTAGCAAGACTTAAGCATCACTAACAAAACAATGTCCGACCGCCATCAACTGATATTATCTGTCCAGTAATATAGTCTGCTTCTGCAATTAAAAATCGAACCACCTTGGCTATATCCTCTTCCTCACCCGTCCTTTTTAAAGCCACTCTCTGTATGATTTCTGCTTTTTCTTGCGCTGATACCTCAGCTTCCGGCCAAATAACAGCTCCCGGAGAGACACCATTAACTCTTATATCTGGCCCAAGTTCTTTCGCTAAAATTTTAGTCATGGCTGCCAAACCCGCTTTTGTAATACTATAAACAGGGTAACCTTTTAAGCCTCGCTCAGCATGAATATCAATAATATTAACAATACAGCCGCTCGATTTCTTTAATAGTGGTGCAAAACTTTGTGATAGAAAAAAAGGTGCTTTTAAATTAGCCCCTAATAAACCATCCCAATCTTGCTCCGAGACCTCACCAACAGCCTGAGGGTAGAATGCCGAGGCATTATTAACCAACACATCCAAAGCCCCCCAAACCGATTCAACCTCTGCCACTAACAATGCCAAATCATCCATATTTAGCAAATCAGCTTGCATCAATATTACCGACCCTGCTCTTTTATGGTTTAATTCTTCACTAAGCTCAACCGCACTCTGTTTCGATGACCTATAATGTAAAAAAACATCACACCCCTCAGCGTGTAACATTCGCACACATGCAGCACCTATACGTTTTGCAGCGCCTGTAATCAATACTTTTTTTCTCATTTTTCCCTGACCAATATCATGAAAATAACCTATATATTGTTTATTAGTTTACTTATTACAGCATGTGATAAAGCTGCGCCAAAATTTGAAAGAATTTCTCAGAATGCTATTATTTTAGCGTTTGGAGATAGCCTAACTTATGGAACAGGTGTTTCTGAAGATAACAGCTACCCGAGCATTTTAAGCCAGCTAAGTTCTCATGAAGTGATTAATGCAGGTGTTCCAGGTGAAATAAGCCAAGCCGGACTTAATCGCTTACCCGCTTTACTTGACGAGATCCAGCCTGAACTACTTGTCCTTATTCATGGTGGCAATGATATTTTACGAAAAATACCTAAGCAACAGACCCATGCAAACCTCATGAAAATGATTGATACAGCAAATCAGCGAAATATTAAAGTCGTGATGCTTGGCGTACCAAAACCGAATCTTTTTTTAATGGATAGCGCTGAAGTCTATCATCAAATTGCAGAGCAACAAAGCACACCTATAGATCTTGAAACGTTACCCGACATACTAAGTAACAATCAACTAAAGTCAGATATGATCCATCCCAATCAACAGGGATATAAGATTATGGCAGAAAATGTTTTTAATCTATTAAAGGAAACAGGGGCTCTGTAGATATGTTCCATCCCCCCTCTTTGAAAAAGAGGAGTTAGGAGAAGTTTTATTAGATAAATCCCCCTCAACCCAAGCCCCTCTATAAGCGTATTGTTTTTAGTGGAAATTAGTAATACGCTACATTATGAGATCAAATGAAGTCATGAAATGGCCTAATAAATAAAATCTTTTATTGGGACTAATAGACCGCTATCGGGCATAGGACAAATTACATTTATACGGAATAACGCCAGCATTAACCGGCGTTTTGTAGTAGTGTTTTAGTTAGGACTTCGCGCTAATACGTCCTTATCCACTAACTCGCCTCTTCACCACGAGCATCAATAATTTCAAATTCTTGTGGAGTGACTATCACACTTAAAAAGTACCCAACAAAGCAATAATAGCTCGCCATTCCACCCGTCCGTTTAATTATGTAGCTCAGCTCGATTAACCGCGATCCTTTTTTACACAGATACTCAATCGATTTCCTTGGCAAATCTAATGGTGTTTCTATTTTTTCTAAATATTCCTTTTTCCATGTCTTGTGAATATCTTTTATATGCCTATTTTCGACTATTGGCTCATATACTTTTATTTCTAATTCATTTGTATTTTTTTGTAGCTCATTTATACCCAACGCCTCGACAAACGCCTCTACCTTCTTCTTCTCTATAGAGGTTGCTTTTGATCTCAAGGAGTGCATAACTTTCATTGGAGAAGTCCTAATTTGATGAGGGCCTAACGCCAAAATAAGCGGCGGGCAAAAGTGGCGCTTGCCCTCAACTTCCCTTTTCCAAAAGGGGAGGAGATCAGTTACCTATAGTTTCCTTACTACTACTCTTCTTTCCTAACAAAAAAACGAGAAAATAATAAACCGACCTCAAACAACATCCAAATGGGTACAGCTAATAATGTTTGAGAGATTGCATCAGGTGGCGTTAAAAACATACCGACAATAAAAGCACCGACAATGACATAAGGCCGCTTATCTGCAAGACCTTGAGGAGTAGACAATCCTACCCAGACCAGCACAATTGTAAAGATTGGTACCTCAAAGGATAAACCAAAGGCAAAAAACAAGGTCAGCACAAAATCCAAATATTTTGCAATATCCGTCATTACCGCCACCCCTTCGGGTGCTGCAGCCGTTAAAAATCCAAAAACTAAAGGAAAGACGACATAATAAGCAAATGCCACCCCACAATAAAACAACCCCGTACTGGCTACCAGTAGAGGCAAAACCATTCTCTTTTCGTGACTATATAAGCCAGGGGCTACAAAAGCCCAAAAATGATAAAGAATAACGGGGACTGAAAAAAAAATAGAAGCAACTAGGGCTAATTTAAAAGGGGTAAGGAAGGGTGATGCAACATCTGTTGCTATCATGGTGCTATTTTCTGGCATATGTTGCAATAGTGGACCAGATAGAAATACATATATCTCATTTGCGAACGGTGCGGCGCATAGAAACACCACTAGAACAAATGCGACGACCCTTTTAATTCGCCTGCTTAATTCAACAAGATGACTGATAAAGGGCTGCTCCGAGCTCTCTTGCTGAGACTCTATTTCCGGCTCATTTTGAGTCATTGAGAGCCTTATCTTTCTCATCAGGTAACGACTTAATAGATGAACTTAACTCATCTATCACGTTTGAGCCTTCCCCTAGAGCTTTATGAAACGCTTCTAAATCAGTTTGCTCTTTTATAATCTGACGCATTTCTTCTGCTTGTAACTCTTGCTTTATTTCCGACTTGACGGAAGCCACCATATTTCTGGTTTTTCCTATCCAAAAACCAGCAACTCTTGCTGCTTTTGGTAACTTTTCTGGCCCGATCACTAACAAGCAAACCAAACCAACCAAGCATAATTCCCAAAAACCCACATCAAACATATTACTTTTCTGTGCTCTCTGATTGCTTGGAAACAGCATCACCATCTAAGGTGTTGCTATCTTCATCCGTAATCGTTTTTTCTTCACTGCCATCCTTCACTGCTGCTCGAAAGCCCTTAATTGCCCCGCCCAAATCGCCACCTATATTCTTTAGGCGTTTAGTACCAAACAACACGATAACGATTACCAGGATGATTAATAATTGAGTGACACTGATACCCATTTCTTACTCCAATTGTTATTTGCTTCGTTGTGATTTTTCTTCTAGTCCAGACAGTCCAAATCGACGCTGAAGCTCTTTCAATACATCTTCCGGCCCTAAACCTTGATCAGCCAACATGACCATAGAATGAAACCATAAGTCAGCTGTTTCATAAATGATCTGCTCTTTATCGCCACCTTTTGCGGCAATAACCGTTTCAGTGGCCTCTTCACCTATTTTCTTTAAAATATGATCCAGTCCCTTTGCATACAAACTGGCGACATACGATTTATCTGCTGGCTCTTGCTTACGTTGTTCTAATATTTCAGCTAACTGCTGTAAAACATCACTCATTTTTCTCACATTTTAATTTGTTTTTACTCACACAAAACTACAAAAGAAAAGACTTAACAGATCATCTTTTTTGTATATCGTGACGCTAACTTGTCATTTTATATGGCGCATAGCAAACTGAACCAGCATACAAAAGCTCTTGATGGACTATTACAGTTTATCTAAAGCATCAGGTTCATTATCTTTAATCTTTGATAGTGCTATTTTAAACTTTTTCTTGTTTCCTTTCTCTGCTCTCTCAGATAAATACTTCTCAGTCATTAAAGCAGACATTTTTTCAGCTAATGCAGCTGCAACAAATTGATTGATAGAAATATTATCTTCTTTAGCTAAATCTCTGACACTTTCGTGAAGTGAGTCTCGTAGCCTTAAACTTATTGTACTCATGATATATCTCCTATGTTACGAAGAAGCTCTTGTAGCGTGATTGCTTTTAAATAAAATTTATTTTTTTTACTCACACAAAGCCACGGAGACACAAAGAGAAAGACTAAGAGACATTTTTCCTTGTATAACTAGCTCTAGCATTTAAACATACACAATCGATTACTAGAGGCCAATTTCTCCATTAATTATTCTGGAAATACCATTTTTCATCAATGCTTCTCCAAAATTTAACAGGTATCCAAGTTTATAGTTCATTAACTTCAAATATGTTAAAACTTGTTTTTTATGTACTCTATTAACCAGCTCAACAGACTTTAATTCAATTAAAACCTTATTTTCAACAATAATATCGGCTCTAAATCCTTCGGTAAACTTAATTCCCTTATACATAACCGGTATAGAAACTTGCCTGTTAACTAGCATACCCGCCTCTTTAAGCTCATGAGCAAGAACCACCTCATAAACTGACTCTAGAAGCCCTGGTCCAAGTTCTTTATGTATATTAACTGCACAATTTATAATTTCCTTACCAATTTCATTTTCATTCATCTGGTTTCATTCGTTTTTCTCACACAAAATGAGTAAAACCCAAAAACAACCAAAATACTTTCTCTTCTTTGTGTCTCTGTGCCTTTGTGTGATTTATCTATTAATTATAAATTGTCTTAGGATCTTTCAACACAGCGTCCATTTCCTGCCACTGTCCATCGACCAGACTCCTATAAAAACAACTTTCTCTACCTGTATGACAAGCAATGCCACCCACTTGTTCGATCTTAAGCAAGATTACATCTTCATCACAATCAAGCTGGATATCTATTATTTTTTGCTGATGCCCCGACTCTTCGCCTTTCCGCCATAACCGCTGGCGAGAACGCGACCAATAAACGGCATAACCTTTTTCTACCGTTAACTGTAATGATTCTTTATTCATCCAGGCAAACATAACTACTCTCCCTGTATCAGCCGCTTGAGCAATAACAGGCACTAAGCCATCATCAGTCCAACGCACTTCATTCAGCCAGTCGTTAGCCATTACAAACGCACCTCTATACCCCGGGATTGCATGTGTAATTTTGCCTCTTCCACACTGTATTCAGCAAAGTGAAAAATACTGGCCGCTAAAACCGCATCCGCTTTTCCTTCCAAAACACCTTCAGCCAAGTGATCTAAATCCCCCACTCCACCTGATGCAATAACAGGTACAGATACTGCCTCACTGATTGCTCGTGTTAAAGCCAGGTCAAACCCTTCTCTCGTGCCATCCCTATCCATACTTGTCAGAAGAATCTCTCCCGCACCATATTCGACCATTTTTATTGCCCATTCGATCGCATCAATCCCTGTTGATTTTCGACCACCATGGGTAAATATTTCCCAGCGCTTTGGCTCATTGTCTACACTTACTTTTTTCGCATCAATGGCAACCACAATACATTGTGAACCAAATTTTTCAGCCGCTTCTCTTACAAATTCTGGCCTAAACACTGCGGCACTGTTAATACCCACCTTATCTGCACCTGCATTGAGCATGCGGCGAATATCATCCAACTCCCTAATTCCGCCTCCTACCGTCAGTGGAATAAAAACCTCACTGGCAACCTGCTCAACGACATGAACAATGGTGTCTCTATTATCACTGGTAGCAGTTATATCAAGAAAAGTGATTTCATCAGCACCTTCACGATCATATCGTCTAGCTACTTCAACAGGGTCGCCTGCATCTCGAATATCAACAAACTTAACGCCTTTAACGACACGACCATTATCAACATCAAGGCAAGGGATGATTCTTTTTGCTAATCCCATAATTTAAGCATAACTCTCTGCAATTTTTTCTGCTTCAGCAAAATTTAAAGTCCCTTCATAGATTGCTCGGCCTGTAATAGCGCCCATAATGCCATCTTCAGCCACCTTACCTAAAGCATGGATGTCATCTATATTGGTAATACCGCCTGACGCAATCACTGGAATATGAATTGCTCTGGCTAGCTTAGCCGTTGCTTCAACATTGACACCATTCATCATGCCATCACGAGAAATATCGGTATAAATAATTGAATCCACACCATCTGCTTCAAACTGTTGTGCTAAATCAATCACATCATGCTTGGATAATTTAGACCAGCCATCAATAGCAACTTTGCCATCTTTAGCATCTAAACCTACAATAATATGACCGGGAAATTCAACACCAACGTCACTGATAAAGTGGGGTTCATTAACCGCTTTTGTACCAATAATGACATATTGAACACCAGCATTAAGATAACCTTGAATGGTTTCTTCATCTCGGATTCCTCCACCAATTTGCACGGGCACATCTGGAAAGGCCTCGACAATATCATGGATAATACCTGCATTTTTTGGCTTACCTGCGAAAGCACCGTCCAGATCCACTAAATGAATCCTTCTTGCACCTTGTTCCACCCATTTTGCGGCTACAGCAACGGGGTCGTCAGAAAATACAGTGTCATCCTCCATACGCCCTTGACGCAGACGAACACATTTGCCTTCTTTTAAATCGATTGCAGGTATAAGCAACATAGTTTAGATCTCTGTTTTAATTTTAGGTTTAGGAGCAAGGGTTTAATTAACGAGCTTTTCCATCCCAGGATAGAAAGTTTTTAAGTAACTGCAAACCAACGGTTTGACTTTTCTCTGGGTGGAATTGTACTGCAAAAATATTATCTTTTGCCAATGCACTAGTAAATGCTTCAGGGTAATCTGTATAAGCAATACTCTCAGCCCCATTATCTGGCTGCACATAATAGCTATGTACAAAATAAAATCGACTATTTTGAGGAATGTCTTGCCATAAAGGGTGGGCCTCTTGCCTAACCTGGTTCCAACCCATATGGGGAATCTTTAGTTTATTACCGTCAGAATCGACCAAGTGTTTCGAAAAATGTATAACATGTCCTTTAAATACATCCAGACCTGCTGTTTTTTCATTTTCTTCACTATCGGTTAATAAAGCTTGCATGCCCAGGCAAATACCTAAAAATGGTTTGCTTTTCGCCACGTCTTTAATAACCAGCGACAAACCCGCACTATCAAGTGCCTGCATACAATCTCTAATTGCACCCACACCAGGAAAGACAATACGGTCTGCCTGTTTGATAATCTCGACATTAGAGGTGATTTGAACATCCACTTCGGGTGCGGCATGTTGCAAAGCCTTTTCAATGGAATGTAAATTTCCCATTCCATAATCTATTACAGCAACTGATGACATATTTATTAAGCAGGTAAAAGGTAAAATATAAAAGGTTCAGACTGAATTATAGCGAACCTTTGGTGGATGGCATAATTCCGGCCATTCTTGGGTCAGCTGTGATTGCCATTCTTATAGCTCGCCCTAATGCTTTAAATACCGTTTCTGCAATATGATGCGCATTAGCACCTTTTAGGTTATCTATATGTAGAGAAACACCGGCATGGTTGACAAAACCTTGAAAAAACTCACGAAACAAATCAACATCAAATGAGCCGATCATCCCTCTGTTGTATTCCACTTGATAAAACAAACCGGGCCTACCAGAAAAATCAATCACTACTCTAGATAATGCTTCATCTAATGGCACATAGGAATGTCCGTAACGAACCAAGCCTTTTTTATCACCTAATGCCTTGCTAAAAGCTTGCCCCAATGTAATACCAATATCTTCCACTGTATGGTGGGCATCAATATCCAAATCACCTTTGGCATCAATATCCAAGTCAATTAAACCATGCCTGGCGACTTGGTCCAGCATATGATCCAGAAAAGGAACGCCCGTCTGAAACCTTGCCTCACCCGTTCCATCCAGATTAAT
>ENA-OSET01005480-OSET01005480.1-sediment-metagenome-genome-assembly--contig:-NODE-5480-length-10688-cov-6.613043_pt1 | contig 10688 bp, 9 predicted proteins | sample MGYA00237882_ERZ534229 | MGnify/ENA primary metagenome ERZ534229 (study PRJEB26408, sample SAMN06266212) | sediment metagenome | isolation source: Hudson Canyon methane seep mesocosm | place: USA:Hudson...
AGCGCATTAGCGCAGGAGAATGGATTATGGGTATGTTTTCACGTTTTACAGATATTATTAACGCTAATTTAAACAATATGTTAGATAAAGCCGAAGACCCTGAGAAAATGGTTAAATTGATCATTCAGGAAATGGAAGAAACCTTGGTTGAAGTTCGTTCTACTGCTGCAAAAAACATTGCTGAAAAGAAAACATTAATGCGTCAAATCGCGTCATTAGAAACAAGCATTAAAAATTGGCAGGAAAAAGCAGAGTTGGCTATTAGTAAAGGTCGTGATGATCTAGCAAAATCAGCATTGAGTGAAAAACAAAAATCAATGACACAAGTTACTGAATTGCAACATGGGTTAGCACAGCTTGATGTTTTTCTCAGTGCAGTTCAAGAAGACGGTCAACGTTTACAAGAAAAATTAAAAGAAGCAAAACGTAAGCAAGAATCTTTCTCACTACGTAAAGAGTCAGCAGAAGTACGCTTAAAGGTTCGTGAAAGAGCAGTTGTGTACAATATTGATGAAGCAATTAGTAAATTTGAACGTTACCAGCAAAAAATTGACCGCGTTGAAGCTGAGATTGAGTCTTACGATTTAACGGCGAATAAAGATCTTGATAGCCAGTTCCGTGACTTAGAAGCTGATGAAACCGTAGAAAAAGAATTAGCTGAGTTAAAAAAGCAAGTTGTTAATGGTTAAGTGAGAACTGCAATAATAATTAAGGAGCAACACATGATTGAAGAGAATAACTATTTATTAATGATCATGTGCTTAGCTCCATTATTTAGTTTATTTGCAGGAGCAGGGTTATTAACAATTTTACAAAATTTTAATCGGAATTGAGGAATAAATGATGAGCTATCAACGTGAATATTCAGTGAAAAAAACATTAAAGAAAGATGTTGTTTACAAAAAATTATCAGGAGTGTGTGCTGGTATTGCAAAGCATTATGAATTACCAAGAATAGCAGTGCGTATTGCCGCTATTGGTGCATTGTTCATCTTTCCTGTAGCGACAGGTGTCGCTTATGTAGTTGCAGCAATATTACTACCAACCAAAGATTAACGTGAAATTTTTGCATTTGATACAAGTGTGAAGAATAACCTTTTACGGTTACCGTAACCATGAATTAAAAGCCGGAGTCACTATGTCATTTACAAAATCATTGATCCTAGCAATTTTTGCGACATTCTTTTTAACTTATGTCTTAGGTATTAGCTTTACAGAGATGTTCAATGTTGATCTCTATGTGGGTGATAAACTGATAGAGCCTTTAAAAGCAATTAGCGTGTCAGCACTAATTATGGTTATTTTAATTATTCTGGCTTTCGCTATAGTTCTGAGTGTTTTTGGTTCACTCATCTTTATTGGGATTATGATCTTTGGCGCACTAGCTATGGTAATGATTGGTATTTTTTGGCCAGTTATTTTTATTGCTTTAGTCATTTGGTTAATGGTTCGTGATAAAAGCCAAATGGCTTAATAACAAAGTGGTTAGGATATGCTTAAGATGACTATTTCAAAATTTGCTTATTTTAGTGATGAAATTTTAGAAGATTTCTACTGAAATATTTTTCATTTTAGTTTTCAATATACACTTAAAGTCTCGAATATATTGTTGCATCGCTATCCACTTTTTATAACAAAACAGCGGTAATTTAATGATGGTCTAACAACCTTGTTGTAGAGCCATTATAGATATTTGATTGAAACCCGCCAATAATGATTTCATATCAAATCTCTGTATTGTATGAATAATTCATCTGGAATTAGTATGCGTATTACAGAAGGCACTACAGTCGTTTTAGACAAAAATCAGTTAGTATCATGTTATATGAGAACAATAGTTGATGTTTGAGCTTTCGCTTGCATGATTCTAAACTTTACATGAATTTAAATAAATAACGTTGTTCAAAAGCTCTTCAATTTGTACATTTGAAGGTTATCGTAAAATATGATTTCTTTTATGAGTAATAATTAAATTATCCATTTTGCTTAAGCTTAGTTACAATGTCTATGTAGCAAGTGTATTCGGTCTAAAAGGAAGTATAACGATAAATGAATAAAATAAGTTTAATAGCAATTGTATTATTTTTTACTTTACTGAATATCAGTGGAGATATTTTCGCTAACGAAAATAACAGCGATATTATTATTGAAGCGCCTTATATAAGGGCCAATATACCGGGAACAATTATAACTTCAGCATATATGTCTATTGAGAATGTGAATGATGGGACCGTGACTTTAACAGGTGTAAGTGGTTTATTCTCCGATAGAATTGAAATTCATCAGCATATGATGAGTGATGGTATGATGAAAATGAGAAAAGTTGAGGAACTGGCGATTAAAGGGCGAGAAACAGTGATTCTACAGCCTATGGGTTATCATTTAATGATATTCGATGTAAAAAAACCTTTAATACCAGATGAAAAAGTTTCATTAACATTGCACTTCAAACAGCAAAAGGATCTTGTAATAACTGTTCCTGTGAGAAGTATTAAGCAAGAAAGACAATCTAAAAAACAGCATCACCATCATTAGGAGTTCAGTATGACATCTAAATTTTCAAGTAAAATTATTGTGGCTATATTTCTTGCCATTTTTTTCATATTTTATTTTCTAGGAGTGTATTGGAGTTTTGAGCCAGACCAGCTTAATATCAGAACTGAGGTTACTCAAGACGCTAAAGCTGACGGTGTAAATCCTGTTGTCGGTTATACAACCACTACAGCCTTGATTAGAGTTACTGAAACATTATTAAATAAACCTGGTGGATACCTTTCGAATGATGCTTTACCGCCTTCTGTGTTTTTAGATAATATTCCAGCTTGGGAATTAGGAGCACTAGAAATGTCTCGTGATATGGCGCTTGTTATGCGTCAAGAATTTAGCCGATCCCAGTCACAGTCTGTAGAAAATAATCACTTAAAAGTTGCTCAGCCGCAGTACAACATTGACCATAAGAGTTGGGCTATGCCGAGCACTGAAAGCGAATACAATAAAGCGGTTAATGAATTGTATGCTTATCGTAAAGCGTTAACTGAGGTTAACAGTCAATCAGCCCAGTTTTATGCGCGTTCAGACAATTTACAGGACTGGATACAAGAAGTAACTAAGCGTTTAGGCAGTTACTCGCAAAGATTGAGTGCGAGTGTAGGCCGTGAACAGTTAAATACTGATTTAGCGGGTGACAGCGAGGCTCAGCAATCAACTTATACACAATCGAGCGTAGTGCTGAAGACTAGCTGGTGGAAAATTGATGATGAGTTCTACGAAGCTCGAGGAGCTTGTTGGGCATTATTACACTTTTTACGTGCAGTCGAAATTGATTTTAATGATGTTTTAGAGAAGAAAAATGCTAAAGTAAGTGTACAGCAAATTATTCGAGAACTTGAAGCGAGTCAAGAGTCTATATGGAGTCCAATGATTCTTAATGGAGATGGTTTTGGTTTGTTAGCAAATCATTCTTTAGTAATGGCGAATTATATTTCACGTGCTAACGCAGCACTTATTGATTTAAATGACTTGTTAAGTCAAGGATAATAAAGGGATTAAACATGAAAAAAGCAGCATTAGCAGTATTAGTTACGGGCATACTTTCAACGTCATCAATGGCTGATACCATTGCTGGTCTTTATATTGGTGGTTCAATATGGAGCAATGAAGCAACAGGTACTTTTGGTGAACAAGGTAATTTAGTTGATTTTAACTTAAAAGATAAAGAGCAAGGGTCATTTTATGTTGCTTTGGAACACCCTTTACCACTCGTTCCAAATATTTTAATCTCTTCCACAACTTTAGATACTGATGGTTCAACTATACTTTCGGAAAGCTTTGAATTTGAAGGTACTACGTTTGATATTGAAACTCCTGTTGATACCACGTTTGATGTTAGCTATGTAGACTACACGTTATACTACGAAATTTTTGATAATGGTCTTTTTTCTTTTGATTTAGGATTAACTGCACGTGATTTCGACGGAGATATAACGGTTGAATCCGAAATTGAGAATGCGAGTTTATCGGTAAGTGAAATGATTCCTATGTTATATGCTTCAGCTATTGTAGCTTTACCTGGTACAGGTTTGGATCTTTTTGCAAACGGAAATTTGTTATCGATAGATAGCCATACTTTGTACGATTATCAAATGGGCATAAGTTATGAATTAATAGATAACTTAGCGATAGATGTGAATTTAACTGCCGGTTACAGAGCCGTAAAGCTTCAACTTGAAGATATAGATGATTTATATACCGATATTGAATTTAAAGGTGTATTTGCTGGTGTAGTTGTTCATTTTTAGATTTATCCTGTAATAGAATCTGTGTAACTGCCTATCATTAATAACCATATAGGGTTTAGGATAGGCAGACTATGAACAAGAAAGAACTATGAGTATTTGCTAAATAAGTAGTCAAAGGTATTAAGTCCGAACAATGCTTAACAGGTTATTGAATTATCTCAACTAAGATAACCGTTTAAGCCCCTTAAACGTAGCCTGAAGGATATTTGGGCTATGCACTTCATGAATCTTCACCACGAACAATAGCCAAAATTGCTACTCATCTAAATCCATTTCCATTCGCACCGAAGACGGGCAAGTTGGCCTTGAAATACTAGGCGTTTGAAAAAGGACGTTTAGAGCCTAAAGCAGTAAAAAATCACCAAACGCGGTTTTCTTTAATAAACGATAAAATATAATACCTGCTCGAAGCCGTTCCTAGCCTAACTTAAACAAGCTATTGAAGTACTCTCACGGCAATTGCAAAGCCATATACATATAGAATGCGATATAGTCACCGAGCACTGTCATTCGAAAGGATATGAAGCAATGTAAGTTATTCCATATGATGATTTTTTGAGAAAAGTAACTTGTCTTACTATAAAGTTGGTATCTAAGAAATGGACGGTGCGGTAATAAAAGGAAAGCGGCTTTGAATCGATTTATGATTGAATTCTAATACGGTATGTTATCGGACTTTATGTAAAGAAGGCCGTTGCACAAAATTTTTACAAGGTCTATAAATATAAAAAAGGGTGTTGATACTAATCAACACCCTTTTTTCTTTATATTATTCGATTACTCAATTACTTTTTCTTACGACGTAACCAAAGTGATGGAAGTAATAAAAGTGATACCCAACCAAATGAACCACCAGAGATGTCTTCTTTAGGCTTAGGTATTGTTGGCATAGGTTGTTCTGATGCTTCATCCGCTAGGTTATTAATGCTAACCATAACAGTTTCAACTTCAGAAACATTACCAACACTATCTATTGCTGTGACTTCTAATTCAATAGAAGTAAGACCCGCATCGTAATCAAGTAATGTAGAGTCAGCAACTTTAATTGTTCCATCTCTATCCATCATTACAGCAACAGATGATGATGATTGAATAAAGTACTCAGAAACTGGGCTTGTATATAAGTCAGGGTCAGTTGCCATTACCATACCTATTACTGTACCGTTTGCAGTATTTTCATCTACAGAGAACATTTGTCCTTCAGTTACTGTTGGAGCAACGCCTGCTTCTTGCATTGGCGCAGCTACTAATGCTTGTGAACCAGAGTCAGATAGCATAACAAAATCGTCGCCACTCATTAGTAGTTGTGCTCTTTCGCCAACCGCTAAAGTTTCAACTTCAGCGCCTTCATCATCAACTAACATCGTTAGCTCATTTGAAATAGCAAAATCAACACCAGTTACGGTTGCTGTATCAATACCTACACCTGGAACCCACTCCCATTGAGACTCACCAATACGGAATGTAACCGTTGCATCAACGTTGCCTAAATCTGCAGCAGTTAAACCAATTTCTTCGATACAGGTTTGTAACGTTGTAAAGTTGTTACCTGAAGTAAAATACAAGTTACCAATATATCCTCCTCCAAGATGTCCATATGTATATGTAACAGTTTCACCTGGCGCATCATAACCAAATGCATCTAACGGAAGAGCCTGTGTTGTGTGATCATAAATACCATCACTATCAACATCAATATCAGCGAAAAAGCCACCAATATTTGTCGATACAAAACCGCTTGCCATTGTAAATGTAGTGAAGATTGAGTAACCCGATGCACAGAAACCAGTAGGTACTTCAAGGACTTCAATAGACCCCGCTTGGAAATCTAAATAAGGACTATCGCCTACTTCATCTTCAACGGTTAATGGAACAGCAAAAGATTCTAAATCAACAACACCATTATTGGTGACATAACGTTTTACGCCTTCATCAGTAATAACTGCAGCTACTTCAGCAGAAGCTGAAGCTTTAGGCAATAAATGATAAACGATATGGAAACTCTCATCACCATCAGTAAACATTAATGCACCATCAAATTCCAAAGTCGTTAGATGGTCACTACCTGAAGTTGAAGCAAGTTGCCCTGAATCTAAAGTCCACTCTTGCAACTTAGCAGGATCAACAGCCAATGTTACGTCAAAGTCCATAGATCCGCCAGCAGGCACTGTTACAGAAGATGGGTAGTTAAAGCTAACTGCACCTGTTTCTGTATCATCCATGTAACGTTCATCTAAAGAAAGTGAATATGTCTTAGCACTTGATGAAAAGTTCTTAATGGTAACTGTTTTAGTTACTTCGTCACTCGCAGATAAGTTCATCAAGCCATAAGCAAGAGCAGCTTGTTTAGTATCTTTATCCCATGCAGCAACAGGCAACATTGATGCTTTTTCAACATCAACTAAACCAGCACCAATATAGCTAATAGGCGCTAAAGCAGCATCAGGATTAAGTGTACGTGCTTCCATAGTAACATCAAGATTAGCTGAGTTCATTAAGGTTGCTTTAAGCTCAAGTGCAGTACGATTTGGTAATGCCTCTTTAAGCAGTGCCATTGCACCAGCAGTCATAGGGCTTGAGAATGAAGTACCGCTAATAGGTGATGTTAGTTCGCCGCCACCAGGGTATGCAGTTTCGATAGCAACACCAGGTGCCGTAATTTCAGGTTTCAACCAACCGTCAGACGATGGGCCACGTGAAGTAAATGAAGCAATTGCACCTGGAGTTTTAACTAGTTCAGAAGAAAAAGTATATGCATCGGCACTAGCTAATGCATCTTTAATTATTTGACCATCTTCCATTGAAATACCAACAGAAGGAATCGCGACAGCATCATCAGCACCGCCTAGTCCTGGGGCGCCGCCGCCAGCAACGTTATTAACGATAATTACAGATTTAGCACCTCTGGTCTGAGCATTTATCACTTTGCTAGTGAATGAACAGGCACCGCGATCGATAAGAACGATCATATCAGTAAAATCTAAAGCTTCATCAAAAGCTTCACAACCATTTTGATTAGCTTCAGGGTAAACTAGTGAAGAGGTTTCATCGACAAATACTAATTCTGCAGGGCCGAAACTAGCTGCAGCAGTTAAAATAGTTGAATCATTAAATAAGTAAGCTGAACTTTCAACTGTTGGGTGAGTCATTGCACCAACAGACATAACACTCTTAGTTGTGCTCGGACCACCGACAATAAATGGTGTAGCACCATCGTTACCTGCTGAGATTGCAGATATTACACCTAATAAGGCAGCTTTATCTAACAACTCTTGCACTGCACCGCCATTAGTTGTACCAAAGTTACCACCGAGTGACATATTTATAACATCTACACGGTCTGCAATATCACCGTCACCATTTGGATCCATTGCGGCTTCTAGAGCCATTAATTGTGCAATACCAGGACAACCACTATTACATACTGAGTATACGTATAATTCAGCATCTGGAGCTAAGCCAAGTACCGAGTGAGATACGTGAGTACCATGGCTTGTGCCAAAATCAATAGGATCAGGATCTCCATTAACGAAATCATAACCGCCGATAACTTTACCTTGCGGCCAAACTGGTGTATCGGTAACGTCTGCTGTTGCTTCATCATAAGCTTCAACTGTTCCCGCGCCACCCATAGCTGCATGAGTATAATCAACACCTGTATCTAATACAGCTACTCTTATGCCTTTACCTGATGCAACTCCGCTAGTTACAAGCGCTGTACCTTTCATGTATTCAGCACTGTCTACCACATCAAGTTCATAATCATAAATAGGTAAAATATCTAATACTGAAGCATTACCCAATAATGAAGTTAATAGTTTGCCTTCAGCTTTTACAATAATACCGTTTGTTAGATTTTTTGTTTGAGCGACAATTTGAATATCACTTGATAAAGCCTGAATAGCTGAAATCACACTTGTTTGAGTTTTATTGATATTAAGAGCAGCTTGTGTAGAAGCTGTTCTTGATAGCTTACCATTAACAGCACTTTCAGCTAAAGATGGAGCGCTTAACTTAACTAACCACGCACTTGGCGTGTTGATGTTTTTATCGAAATCAACAGAACCTATCTTAGTAGTAACAGGCGCTTGATTAGTGAAATTGTATTTCTGATACTTGTCAGCGGCGAAAGCTGAGACTGATAAGCTTGATGTAATAGCAAGCGCTAAGATTGTTTTATTTAACATGGTTTTCCCTAGATATAAGTTTATTAATTACTAATTATTATGTTAATTTATTGTAGTTTAGAGTCGTTAATATATTGACATATATTTAACTTGTCTAGCCTAATGTTTTAGTTTTTGGATTTTAGTTTGCTGTTACGTACAATTATCTATACATTTTCGTAAAAAGTGCCGGCAATAATATTAATAATGAGAAGTAAAAGTTTACAATGATCAAGGAAGTAAGTGACTTTTAGGGACTAATCAACGCTCATGAGAAATATTTACTTAATTTATTTAAGAATTAATTCATAGTAGAATCATATAAATAATAAAACTGACAGTAACTCACGAAGAAGCATTAGAAACGCAAAACAAAAATAATTTGGTAAACGTGGAAGTGGGCATATTTAAATTAATGGTATTTAAGCGCTACAAATATGTGAAATAAATGATTATCCCGCACAACTTTCGTTATAAGAAATCTAAATATGTCTCTCATAAGTTAGAGAAACAAAGTCGTATTTATTTTGTATTAGAAGGAACCAAATCAACATTATTGCCTAGTAAGCTTTTATTATTTATCGTTCAAGTTTATCAAGCCCAGATAAGCAAGAAAAAATCTGGCTTGATAATCAAAGATTGCAGTCAATCACTATTTTACTAAACAACAGATACCAACCCTGCTAAATTAATGACCACTTTCAGATTGTAAAACCCAATTTCAAACGGTTGTGGTTCTGGTTTGCGAAGTAGGTTACATAAAAGTTTCCAAGCTTTTTTCATCAAATTTATAAGTTGTTAAGCAATAATCGCACGTCATCGATACGCAACCTTGCTCTTCAATAATACTTTTCAATTCGCTAGGTGCAACTTGAGCAATAGCCGTTAAGCATTTTTCTTCAGAACAGCTACATTGATAACTTATCGATTGAGGATCAAATAAACGAACATCTTCTTGGTGATACAAGCGGTAAAGTAAAGTTTCAGCGTCTAAGGTGAAAATTTCATCGGCTTTTATGGTATTTGTTAACTGGCATAAGTGTTCAAAGTCGCTTTGCTGTTTTTCTTTGTCATCACCATCAGGCAGAAGCTGTATTAAACTTCCAGCTACTTGAGTATTGTCTGCCTTACTAAATAACCATATTTTTGTCGGTATCTGTTCTGAAACCTCAAAGTAGTGTCCTAAACAATCTGCTAAATTATCTTCATCAAGCGCAACAACACCTTGGTAAGCTTCACCTTTTTCAGGACGAATTGTTATTACCATTGTACCTTTACCAATTAAATCTCTTAAGCAATCGCCCTCAGTTGGTTCAGTTAAACGGGCGATACCACGCATGTTTTGATTATGATCACCGTTAACTGACATGTAGCCAATAGGTCCATCGCCTTGTAGTTGAACAGTAATTTCGCCTTGAAATTTTAAAGTAGCAGTCAGTAAACAAGTTGCTGCAACCAATTCACCTAACAGCGTTTGAACGCCCGAAGGATAATTGTGTAAGTCCATTATTTCTTGATAAGTTTTGGTTAATTGCACCAGCTCTCCACGAGCATGTTTACCATCAAATAAGTAGCGATTTAACACATCAGTTTTAACAGTCACAGTTACATCCTTTCTTTAAATTGTATAAGTTTTCGACGTTGTTTTTTGTCAGGCTTAGTATCACTAGCTGGGCTGAGTAAAGTACCTTGTTTTCGTGCAAAGGCATTCTTCTCTCGCGTAGCAATACTGTTTTCTGTTTCTTGGAAAAGTGTTTGAGCAAAGTTTGCATCTCTGCGTTTATCGGCAAGCGCAATTACAATGACTTCTTTTTCTTCATAACTTTGGCGAAGCATTATTTTATCGCCAAGAAATACTGCTTTTCCTGATTTTGTACGTTGACCATTATAGAACACTTTACCGCCATCGATCATTTGTTTGGCAATAGCGCGAGTTTTATAAAAACGAGCAGCCCATAACCATTTGTCGAGGCGAATTGAGGTGTTCTCTGTTGGAGGCTGACTTTGTTTCATTTGTTTGTCAAATTCCTATAAATATGTGTCGCGGCGAAAATATCATAATTTATTATAATGTCTAGTTATTTAAAGGCACAAACAACAGCAATGGCAATTTTAGTTTGCATATTCAGAGTCTAAATTGTTAATAAATATTAACAATTACCACTCTCCTCTTGTTGATAGTGCTTAGCTCAAGTATTATCAGTTGATAATAATAATATTCAAC
>ENA-OSET01005481-OSET01005481.1-sediment-metagenome-genome-assembly--contig:-NODE-5481-length-10686-cov-25.505608_pt1 | contig 10686 bp, 9 predicted proteins | sample MGYA00237882_ERZ534229 | MGnify/ENA primary metagenome ERZ534229 (study PRJEB26408, sample SAMN06266212) | sediment metagenome | isolation source: Hudson Canyon methane seep mesocosm | place...
GAGTTTTTGCTTATTAATCATCCTCTTGATTGCCCAATATGTGATCAAGGTGGTGAGTGTGAATTACAAGATATGTCAATGGGTTATGGCGCTGGTGTCGGTCAATATAGTGAAGGCAAGCGTGTAGTCAAAGATAAAGATATTGGCCCATTAATTAATACTGATATGACGCGTTGTATTCATTGCACTCGTTGTGTTCGTTTTGGTGAAGAAATTGCTGGTATTAAAGAATTAGGTGCTACGGGTCGTGGCGAGCATATGGAAATTGGGACTTATATAGAAGCGAGTGTTGCTTCGGAGCTATCGGGTAATATTATTGATTTATGTCCGGTAGGTGCTTTAACCTCAAAACCATACCGTTATAAAGCACGTGCATGGGAATTGACTGCACATGACTCGATTGCACCGCATGATGCAGTGGGTTCAAATATTGAATTTCATACTCGCAGAAATGAAGTTATGCGTGTGGTGCCAAGAGAAAATGAAAAGCTAAATGAAACTTGGTTATCAGATCGAGATAGATTTAGTTATTTAGGTTTAGCTCATGAACAACGTGCAACTGTACCGATGGTCAAACAAAATGGTGAGTGGCAAGAGACTGATTGGCAAACCGCACTTCAAGTTGCGATTGATGGTCTGAAAGTCATCAAAACTAAACATGGTGCAGATCAAATTGCAGGCCTTAACTCTCCACTATCAACACTAGAAGAGTCCTATTTATTCCACAAGTTACTACGTGGAATAGGAACGGAAAATATTGACCACCGTCTTCGTCAACAAGATTTCTCCGATCAACAAGCTGATTATAGACATGAAGGTTGGGGGCTAGCTGATATTGAAGAGTGCTACGACATCGTGTTGATTGGCTGTAATATCCGTGCAGAACAACCGATGATTGCACATCGAATAAGACAAGCAGTGTTATTGGGTGCCCCCGTTACAAATATTAATTTTGTGGCTGATGATCTATTAATCCCTGGTGTTAATCAGGTAACAGTTGATATCAAAGGTATGCTTAAAACCTTATCAGGTGTTGCAAAAGCATTAATATCACTCTCGAAAGATGATAATAAGTCTTGGCAAGAGCTATTAACAACAGTTGTTCCTTCTGCCCAAGAACAAACAATTGCCATGCGTTTAGCTAATGCGAAAAAGGCTACATTGCTTGTTGGCGCATTAGCTAATAATCATCCTCAAGCAGCTAAGATTAGAGCATTAACAAACTTGATTGCGACACTCACTAAGAATCAGATGATTGTATTGCCCACTGCTAATTCAACTGCTGCAGATATTTCTGAAACATTATTTGAAACTGAACCAAATACTGCTAAATTAAATGCGCAACAAGTTTGGCAACAACAATTACGTTCCTATGTTCTTCTTGGAGTCGAGCCAGAGTTAGATTGTGCTGATTCAGTTGCAGCAAAACAAGCCTTACAACAAGCGAGTTTAGTTATATCAATGACTAGCTATGTCACAAGTGATATGTTGACCTATTCGGATGTCATTTTACCTGTCACACCTTTTTCTGAAACATCAGGTACCTTTGTTGGTATCGATGGTCAATGGCAGAGTTTTAATGGCGCAGTCAGTGCAAAAGGTGATAGCCGTCCAGCATGGAAAGTTTTGCGTGTCTTGGGCAATATGGCAAACCTTAAAGATTTTGATTATGTCTCGTCACAAGATATTCGTGACGAAGTACGTGACCAAGTGAAGTTACAGTCAGACCCTGAAGTTAGTCTATATATACCCGGTGATTTAACTGCTGAAACTGGTTTAATGACTATTTCAGAAATCCCAATGTATCAGACTGATGCGGTGGTTCGTCGTAGTAGCGCATTACAAGAAACAACTGAAAACCAACAATCGTTAGTAGCTCGAATGAATACTGCTGAAGCTGAAAATCAGGGCGTAAGTCAGGCGAAGCGTATTTCTATTACACAAGGTGATAACAGTATTACGATGGCATTTGAAGTTGATAATGACATTGCTGATAACTGTATTTATCTAGCTGCTGGTATCAATGAAACCTCAGCATTAGGTGCTATGTTTACTAATGTGACTGTGCAGGCAATAGAGCAGGGAGGCGACCATGTTTGATTTGATAACATCTATTGCTGACTGGGTTGTTGCTCAAACGGTTTTATATACCGTTTTGAAAATTGTCGTGATCATTTCACCATTGATGATCGGTGTTGCCTATTTAACGTATGCTGAACGTAAAATTATTGGTTGGATTCAAGTACGAATTGGTCCAAATCGTGTCGGACCTTTAGGGCTTCTACAACCGATAGCCGATGGTCTGAAGCTGGCATTAAAAGAAGTTATTTTCCCAGCAAAATCAAACTTATATTTATTTTTAGTTGCACCTGTATTAGCTATCGGTCCGGCATTAGCAGCATGGGCAGTCATGCCATTTGATGCAACACTGACCTTGGCCAATATTGATGCGGGACTGCTTTATATTTTGGCGATCACCTCAATGGGTGTTTACGGTATCGTTATTGCTGGTTGGGCATCAAATTCACGTTACGCATTTTTAGGTGCCTTACGATCGGCCGCTCAAGTTGTCTCATATGAAATAGCGATGGGTTTTGCTTTAGTGGGGGTATTGATTGCAGCTGGAAGTTTGAACCTAGGTGAAATCACCATGGCCCAACAAGGTGGAATATTACATTGGTATTGGTTGCCATTATTTCCATTGTTTGTTGTTTACTTCCTATCGGGTGTAGCAGAAACAAACCGTGCACCTTTTGATGTATCAGAAGGTGAGTCTGAAATTGTAGCCGGTTTCCATGTTGAATATTCAGGAATGGCATTCGCAGTGTTTTTCCTTGCTGAATATGCAGATATGATTTTGATTTCAATGTTGGCAGCAGTGCTGTTTATGGGCGGCTGGTTATCTCCATTCCAAGGCATTCCGGGATTAGAAGGTTTGTTTGCATTTGTACCTGGCATTATTTGGTTATTGATGAAAACCTGTATCTTTTTATTCTTTTATTTATGGTTTAGAGCAACATTCCCACGTTACCGTTATGATCAAATTATGCGTCTAGGTTGGAAAATTTTTATTCCTGTTACTCTTGTTTGGTTAGTCGTTGTAGCAACTGCTCAAGTTTATGATATTGGCCCATGGTTTACGGAGGCTGTGTCATGAAATCAAAATTGATGACGTCATTACGACATTACATTAAGAGCTTCTTGCTATGGGAATTATTGTTAGGTCTAAAACTAACAGGTCGTTATTTATTTGCTAAAAAGATAACGGTTCAATATCCAGAAGAAAATACACCTCAATCACCACGATTCAGGGGGTTACATGCATTACGTCGTTATCCAAATGGAGAAGAACGTTGCATTGGGTGTAAATTATGTGAGGCGACTTGTCCTGCATTAGCAATCACGATTGAGACAGAGCCACGTGAAGATGGAACACGTAGAACAACACGCTACGATATTGATTTATTCAAATGTATCTTTTGTGGTTTTTGTGAAGAGTCATGCCCTGTAGATTCAATTGTTGAAACGAGAGTATTTGATTATCACTTCGAAAATCGAGGTGAGAATATTATGACTAAAGATAAGTTATTAGCCGTTGGCGATAAACATGAAGATCAAATAGCTTCAGATCGTGCTGCCGATGCGGAGTACAGATAATGGAACAAATTATATTTTATGCCTTCGCTGCTATTTTGTTATTTGCAGCAACAATGGTAATTACTGTACGTAACCCTGTACGAGCTGCATTATTCCTAATATTGGCATTTTTCACCAGTTCAGGTATTTGGCTATTACTAGAGGCTGAATTTTTAGCGATGACTCTAGTGCTGGTCTATGTTGGCGCTGTAATGGTACTGTTTTTGTTTGTGGTAATGATGTTAGATATTGATCTCACCCCACTACAAGAAGGCTTCACAAGGTATTTACCTCTAGGGATTATAGTTGCAGCATTGATTACAATTGAGATGATTGCTGTCCTCGGAGCATCGCATTTTGGTTTAGATATTGTCTCAGCACCACTTCCTCATCCTGAGGGGTATAGCAATACTAAAGAGATAGGACTTTTGCTGTATACCGTGTATGTCTACCCATTTGAAATTGCATCAGTGATTTTAACTGTAGCCATCATTGCGGCGATTACGCTGACTTTACGTGAGAAGAAAAGCAAATCTCAAAATGTATCTGAGCAAGTGAAAGTAAGAGCTGAAGATCGCCTTCGTATTGTGAAAATGGATGCAGTCAAAAAGCAGGATAATGGGCAGGAGGCACACTCATGATTGCATTATCAGATTTTCTGATTCTAGGTGCGTTGCTATTTAGTTTGTCTGTTGCCGGTATTTTTATTAATCGTAAAAATATCATTATTTTATTGATGTGTATCGAATTAATGTTGTTAGCTGTGAACCTTAACTTTGTTGCTTTCTCACATTATGCTGGTGATATTGCAGGGCAAGTATTCGTATTCTTTATATTAACTGTGGCAGCTGCTGAAGCAGCCATTGGTTTGGCAATTTTAGTGGTGCTATTTAGAAATATGCACACGATTAATGTTGCAGAACTTGATAACTTGAAGGGCTAGGATTGATGACTGAAAACTTACTCCTAACTATCGCCCTTGCACCATTAGTCGGAAGCATCCTTGCCGGATTCTTTGGTAACAAGATTGGTAAAACATGGTCACATAGAGCAGCTATTATAGGTGTCGGCTTAGCCTTTGTTTTATCAACATGGGTACTCAAACTCGTTGTTGTTGATGGCCAAACCTATAATCAACAGGTTTATCAATGGCTACAGGCCGGCAGTTTAAGCCTTGAAGTCGGCTTTATGGTCGATGCCTTAACCGCCATGATGATGGTTGTTGTTACATTTGTTTCCTTAATGGTTCATATTTACACCATTGGTTATATGCATGATGACGATGGTTATTCACGTTTCTTTAGTTATATTTCCCTGTTTACATTCTCAATGTTGATATTGGTTATGGCCAATAACTTCATGCAGTTATTCTTTGGCTGGGAAGCTGTAGGGCTAGTGTCATATCTACTGATTGGTTTTTGGTATAAAAAACCAACAGCAATCTATGCAAACTTGAAGGCATTCCTAGTTAACCGAGTAGGGGACTTTGGTTTCTTATTGGGTATTGCTGGCGTATTGATGTTTGCAGGTAGTTTGGACTATGTAGAAGTCTTTGCTCAAGCTCCAACAATGTCAGAAAAGACAATTAGTATTTTTGCTGGCCATGAATGGTCAGCAATGACCTTGATTTGTATCTTATTATTTATTGGTGCTATGGGGAAATCAGCACAAGTGCCTTTACATGTTTGGTTGCCAGATTCAATGGAAGGCCCTACACCAATTTCAGCTTTAATCCATGCTGCAACAATGGTGACAGCAGGTATATTTATGGTGACAAGAATGTCGCCATTATTTGAGTTTTCTGAAACCGCGCTTTCCTTTGTATTAGTTATTGGTGCAATTACAGCTTTATTTATGGGCTTCTTGGGTTTAATCCAAAATGACATTAAACGTGTTATTGCCTATTCAACACTGTCTCAGTTAGGTTATATGACCGTCGCGCTTGGTGCTTCAGCTTATGCTGCTGGAGTATTCCATCTGATGACTCATGCTTTTTTTAAAGCCTTATTATTCTTGGGAGCAGGTTCAGTTATTATCGCCATGCACCATGAACAAGATATTCGTAAGATGGGTGGTTTGAAAAAATATATGCCAATCACCTATTGGACAGCATTGATTGGTTCTTTGGCCTTGATTGGTTTCCCTGGTCTAGCTGGCTTCTTCTCAAAAGACTCAATCATAGAAGCCGTGCATGCTTCAGAAATAGCGGGTAGTGGATTTGCTTACTTTGCAGTCATAACAGGTGTGTTTATCACTGCTTTATATAGTTTCAGACTTTTCTTCTTAGTCTTCCACGGTAAAGAACGTTTTGATACGCATGGAGATCATATTCCACATGAATCACCTGCTGTCGTGACATTACCTTTAATTTTATTAGCTATTCCATCAGTTGTGGCTGGTTATCTCATTGGCCCAATGGTATTTGGAGACTTCTTTGGTAATGCCATTATTGTGCATGCCGATCACGATGTCTTAGCCCATGTAGCTGAAGACTATCATGGTGTCGTTGGCTTTATGCTTCATGGCATGACGCAATTACCATTCTGGTTAGCAATGTCAGGTGTGGCAACTGCCTATTACTTATATATGGTTCGCCCTGAGCTGCCAGCTAAAATACAGCAACGCTTCCAGTGGTTGTATCGCCTATTGGATAATAAATATTACTTTGATGACTTTAATCAAAAAGTATTTGCTGGAGGCTCACGCATGATTGGCCAAGTGTTATGGAAAATAGGAGACCAAACTTTAATTGATGGTGCGGTTGTTAATGGTACTGCTAAAACAGTGGGCACAGTCTCTAAAATAGTCCGCCGGATTCAATCAGGCTACTTATATACCTATGCCTTTGCCATGATTATAGGCTTATGGCTATTACTTACTTATTTTGTAGTCTAGTAGAGGACAAATACAGACATTATGTTTACTGATTTACCTTTATTAAGCTTATTAATCTGGCTACCTGTTTTTGGAGGGTTGGCCTTATTGATTAATGGTGATAATCCTTGGACTCGTCCATTATCATTAGTGATTTCTCTTGTTACCTTATTGTTGTCTCTTGGCCTATATACTGGCTTTGATAGTGCAACACATCAGATGCAATTTGTTGAGCAAGCTTCTTGGATAACAACATTCAATATTAATTACGCTTTAGGTATTGATGGGTTTTCAATGCCATTGATTATATTGACCGCCTTTTCTACCGTTATTGTTGTAGTCGCTGGCTGGGAAGTGATCCAAGATCGAGTTAGCCAATATATGGCGGCCTTCTTGATTATGGAAGGATTAATGATTGCCGTATTTGCGTCTTTAGATGCGATATTGTTCTATGTGTTCTTTGAAGCGATGTTGATACCACTGTTTTTGGTTATTGGCATATGGGGCGGTCCAAACCGAGTTTATGCCACGATAAAGTTCTTCCTTTACACTTTATTTGGCTCAGTATTCTTACTATTAGCATTATTATATTTGCACCATGTTTCAGGTAGCTTCTCAATTTTGGCCTTTCATGATGTGAGCTTGTCATTACAAGAGCAGATCTATTTATTCCTAGCATTCTTGATTGCTTTTGCCGTAAAAGTACCCATGTGGCCAGTTCATACATGGTTACCTGATGCCCATGTTGAAGCTCCAACAGGTGGTTCAGTCATACTTGCAGCCATTACATTAAAAATTGGTGGTTATGGTTTATTAAGGTTCGCCTTACCAATCACACCTGATGCAAGCATGGCATTAGATTGGCTTGTAATTAGCTTGTCTTTGATCGCGGTGGTTTACATTGGTTTTGTGGCCTTAGCTCAATCTGATTTGAAAAAACTAATCGCTTATTCAAGTATTGCTCATATGGGCTTTGTGACTCTAGGCTTGTTTATTATCTTCAGAATTTTTGCCAATGATGCAGGCAGTAGTGCTGCTGTTTTAGCTGTTGAGGGTGCCATGGTTCAAATGATTTCTCACGGTTTCATTGCTGCTGCCATGTTCTTGAGCGTAGGTGTTTTATACGATCGCATGCATACACGAGAAATCAGTGCTTATGGTGGTGTGATTAACACAATGCCGATATTTGGTGGTTTTGCCGTATTTTTTGCTATGGCTAATGCGGGTTTACCGGGTACATCAGGCTTTGTCGGTGAGTTTATGGTAATTCTAGCTGCCTTTAATGCTAATTTCTGGTTTGCATTTTTAGCTGCAACAACATTGATTCTAGGTGCTGCTTATACTTTATGGATGGTTAAACGCGTTATGTTTGGTGAGGTTGCTAATGATAATGTGGCTCAACTGACTGATATTAATCGCCGAGAATTTTGGATGTTGACATCATTAGCTATTATCGTGTTAACGATAGGGTTATGGCCTGCACCATTGACAGAAGTCATGCATAGCTCAGTAGAAAATTTATTAAACCATGTTTCACAATCTAAACTATAAGGGCATACGATTATTATGACGTTTGAAGTATTAAATATGTCTTTTGCATTACCAGAAATGTTTATGCTGGCGATGGCTTGCATTATTCTATTAGCTGTTGCCTTTCTTGGTAAAAATGGAGCAAATGCTGCGTATGGTTTAAGCCAATTAACATTGGCAGTAACAGCGATTTTGATTTATCAGGCGATGGGTGAGAGTGGCCTGACATTTGATGGTACTTATATTAAAGATGCCTTTAGTGATGTATTAAAGTTAGCTATTTGCATGATTAATATTGCCGTACTTCTGTATTCCACTAGCTATCTGAAATCACGAGACTTATTTAAAGGTGAGTATTACGTTTTAGCCATCTTCTCTACGCTTGGCATGATGATAATGGTATCAGCTGCACATTTCCTGACTATTTATCTTGGTTTAGAACTGATGTCACTGTGTATGTATGCCATGGTAGCAATGCACCGTGATTCGATGGTCTCAACTGAAGCGGCAATGAAATACTTTATTCTAGGTGCATTAGCTTCAGGTATGTTGCTCTATGGCATGTCGATTATTTATGGTGTGACAGGTAGTTTATCAATAACGACCATTGCAGACACTATTCAAGCAGGTGGTTTAGATAATACGGTATTGAGTTTTGGTCTTGTTTTCTTAGTGATTGGTATAGGATTTAAGTTGGGTGCTGTACCTTTTCATATGTGGCTACCTGATGTCTATCATGGCGCTCCAACAGCCGTCACATTGTTTATTGCTACTGCGCCAAAAATTGCTGCATTTGCGATGGCGATCCGGTTATTAGTTGATGGCTTAGGCGATGTACATCAGCACTGGCAAGGCATGTTAATCATGTTATCTGTGTTATCGATGATTTTGGGTAATATTGTTGCGATTGCTCAAACAAACTTAAAACGCATGTTGGCTTATTCAACTATCTCTCATGTTGGTTTTATCTTGCTGGGGATTTTATCAGGTAGTCAGGAAGGTTATGCAGCCTCAATGTTTTATGCCTTAGTGTATGCATTAATGAGTTTAGGTGCTTTTGGCATGATTATTATGATGAGCCGTCAAGGTTTTGAAGCGGATAATATTGATGACTATAAGGGCTTGAGTCGTCGCAACCCGTGGTATGCATTAATGATGCTGATATTAATGTTTTCTATGGCGGGTATTCCACCATTAGTTGGTTTCTATGCCAAGTTAACAGTGATTAAATCAATTGTAGATATTAATTTAATTTCGGTTGCTGTTGTTGCTGTATTGATGTCAGTGATTGGTGCTTTTTATTACTTAAGAATAATTAAAGTGATGTATTTTGATAAACCTATCGAAGAAAATTTATTACAAGCACCTGCTGATATGAGAGTGATGATTAGTGTTAATGCTTTAACTGTGTTTGCTTTGGGTGTATTCCCCGGCTCATTACTAGCAGTCTGTGCTACGGTATTTTCTTAATGACTCCAACAACACTTATTGTATTATTTTTAGTGATTGCTAATTTACCTTGGTTTACAGAGCGAGTTTTTTTAGTTTATCCTGTCAAACAAGGCAAATCAGTATTTCTAAGATTGATTGAGTTAGTGGTTTTATATTTTGTGAGTTTGTTGATAGCCATAGCTGCTGAAATACAGTTTTCCGGCGAAGTCTTTCCTCAGCAATGGGAATTCTTTGTGACCACCTTTTGTTTGTTCTTGGTTCTAGCTGTTCCGGGAGTAATATACCGCTATCAATGGTTGCCAATGACAAAAAGATAGTTTTAGAAACATAGTAATACAGGGAGTTAGACTATGTATGGAATGATGTTTGATTTTTTAAGAGAGTATGTGATTAAGACTCATGGTGGCGTAGCCACATGGAGAGCACTACTAAAAGCTTCAGGTCAAAGCGAGCATAAGATTTATTTTCCGATATCAGAATATCCTGACGAGGAAATTGTCACCATTGCCACTGCGGCAGCTTCAGCAGTTAATTTGCCATTAACGGATGTATTTGAAGATTTTGGTTCATTTGTAGGCCCACGCTTAATAGATTTCTATCGTCACTATATCGATGGGCATGATCAAGATGTGTTTACAGTTGTGAGTAATGCAGGTGGACATATATATGATCATAAACATAATCCTGATAGTCAACCACCATTATTATCAGCGGATATATCTGATCCAAAAAGAATGATCGTGAACTATCAATCAGAGCGGAAAATGTGTTCGGTTGTCAGAGGAGTCTTAAGAGGCTTGGGTTCAAAGTTTGATGAAAGGTTATATATAGATGAGACGCAGTGTATGCATAATGGTGCTGATAAATGCATTATCAATGTAATCAGGCTAGATTAAACTTAACGTCTTAGAGAGATAAAAGTCATTAATTGAGCTAAAGCGACTCTTTCGATAATACCTCTTTCTGCGCACTTTTTCTATTTAAGAATCTATCTGCCAAAAATAATGCACGAAAAGTCGCTAATTTATTGAATATTAGCGAGTAAAGTCTTTTTAGGGTGCATCGATACCAAAACTAGTTTAAAATGATCCGGTTTATTTTCGTATTTTTATAACATATTCTTAATTTTAGAGACGGACACAATGGCTGCAGATTTATCCAAGTACAGAAACATTGGTATCTTCGCGCATGTAG
>ENA-OSET01005484-OSET01005484.1-sediment-metagenome-genome-assembly--contig:-NODE-5484-length-10684-cov-8.838314_pt1 | contig 10684 bp, 10 predicted proteins | sample MGYA00237882_ERZ534229 | MGnify/ENA primary metagenome ERZ534229 (study PRJEB26408, sample SAMN06266212) | sediment metagenome | isolation source: Hudson Canyon methane seep mesocosm | place...
TATAGCTCAGTTGGTTAGAGCAGGGGACTCATAATCCCTTTGTCCGGAGTTCGAGTCTCTGTGGGCCCACCATAATCCCTTGCAATTCAATTGGTTGCAGGTAAATTTAGAGCCTCATTTCTATAATGGAAGTGGGGCTTTTTTCAAGCCGCTTATATAGATTTTATTGTTAAGTCTATTAACTTGTCGGTATAGTCTAATTCGCGTTATTTTTCTGCATCCATTCACTTAGCCGTATTGCATTGCCGGCTTCCATGACATCCGTGAATTCAGAAAATGAGGTACCAAAAACAGTGGAGATCAAAATACGCGGATTTGCATCCATTTCGCTAGACAGAAAGACATCTTCTTTTGAACCACGGTGGGTAGTACAAATATCAAGGATCACCACATCACCGGCGCGCGCATTGATGTTTTTCACCTGCTTAAGGTCCGTAGGAATGGCATGTTCGTCGCTATCCAGTGAAATGTCTTGTTTGTGTGATCCGGGGATAAATTGCAGTGAGCTCGAATCTTGCAGATAGACAAGTACCTTGAATACCAATCCATGGCAATTGGAGCAGCTACTATTCGCCCCAAGTAAATGTTGGAATTTCCCTCTTAGGAGATCTTTATGCCATTGCTGTGAACGGTTAATGGTAATATCGCTCAGGCCGATGGTACGCATCTGTTCGCCGCACAGTTCGGTAAGGTAAGATTGAATAATTGGATGACTGGTCATTATGTAGTGCAACGGCTCAAGGTCAGGGTAGCGATGAAACCCAGCAAGATGCCGTGATGACTTGTTTGAGCGAGTATTTCGCATCAAATGCAGGTTGGCGAGGACTCTTTTACGGGCACGATCTATGTCAGACTGGGAAAAAACTTTGGGAATGATCCCAACACCGGAATGCTTAACTGTCTCCACAACTTTCATGTCCAGAATGTATTGAGTATTTGCTATCAATGTCATTGTCTATATACGTCCATCTCAATTTTCAACTGCGAAGTGAATTTCTTGTACAGTCTGTTAGAATCAATAAAATAATGTTTGATACCGGTAGTATATAATATTTTGCTAGCTAATTATCTTAAATGCAACATATCGAGCATGCAGTAAGTCTTCTATTGTCATAAGAAGCCTAATAATGGGAACGATCGACATGATTCGAAAAGTGCACCAGATCGTTTTCAGTGATCTGCCAAATGTACCAGTAACTGGCTACGCCAGAATAGCCTCTGAATCGGTTAGGGCCGCATTTCAATCCTGCGAGTATAAGTGCTGGGGCATGGATGAAGCCGGAGAATTCATCGCCGAGCACTTCGATGATTCCGTTCAGACAGCATTCCACTGCCTAAAGCCATTCGCTTACAAAGCTGATCTGTTCAAATATTGCCTTCTGTACGTTCTGGGTGGTTGGTATATTGATGCCGGAGTGAAGGTGCTAGTAAGCCCCGAAAGCCTGTTTACCGAAACCTTCAAGGCCGATTTAATATTATTCCGGGCAACGGGCGCATGGGATGCTCCGTGGAATTGTTCGGTTGCGTTTATATACGCAACACCTGGGAACCCAGTTTTTATTACGGCTATCAGGGAAGTCATTGCCAATTGCGAAAATAAACACTATGGTGAAAACCCTCTGTGCCCAACAATGTCACCATTCGGGCGCGCCATTGCCGTTCATAATGTTAATAAAAACATTAAAATGGGACAGGTCGTAGATGTAAAATCCGAAGATGTCCGTCGAGGATTTAGGCTCCCTCCATTAGGTATTGTCGGTACTAGGAAGCCAGCTAGGGCTAAGGTCGGTAACGTGGCGGATATTGGTATTCTCGGAAGCAATAATTATGCGGAGTTGTGGCGGAAACGTAATGTCTATTGCACGCCGAAGCAGGCAAAATCAAAGCAAAGTTTTTATTTTAAGGATTCCCCAAAATTAAAACAAATTATCAAAATCTTCAAGTTGCTGAGAATGCTAGTTTTGAAGTTATAAAAGGTCCTTATAAACACCGTGATTTTGGGTTTGCATACATCTCTTCATTTACTATTAATGATAGAATGCTGCATCAATCAACTGAGAGCACCTAATGTTTAGTGCGATTGATCTAAGTTTTTTATGTAAAGTCGTAAGTTGGCGTGGCTATTCAGTGCTTAAGGTTAAAAAATAATGCGTATATTCGTAATTAGTCGTAAGGGAGACCCTAGAAGGAAAAAAATTAGCAAGCATTTACAAGGGCTAGGAATTAATTTCGAATTCTTCGATGCTGTAGACGGCTCCAATCTCACTATCGACCATAAAAAATTGATTGACGTTGAAGTAACATTTAAAAATATGTCGCGTGAATTAACTGATGGTGAATATGCTTGTGCACTTTCGCATGCATTTTTATATAAAAAAATTATATCTGAAGAAATAGCTCATTCGCTTATTTTAGAAGACGATGTATTGACCACAATAGATTTAAAAATGATGATTGATGCTTGCGTTTTAGAAAATAGTAAATTTGATTTAGTGATGCTTTGTTATCTTCAAGCTTGGCGTAAAAAGTGCTCTTATAAATCATTTTTTAATGAATATAAAAGCTTTAAAATTTTGAATGCACCATTTAGGGCTGCCGCTTACTATATCAATAATAAAGCTGCAAAAAATTTATTTAGAACGGCTATACCAATCTCAGCAGCAGCAGACTGGCCTGCTGGAAGCTTTGACGCTATATCAACATCCTGTGTGGAACCTCAAGTTGTTTCTCATCCCGAAGAATCAGCTGTACCGTCTACTTTATCGCAAGAAAGAAATGCGATGACAGCGGCTTTTAAGAAGAAAAGAATGAAGGCTTTTAAGAAGAAAAGAAGATCCTCTTTTTTAGGCAAATCTAAAATCACATGGAGACTTTCTAGACATATGAAGAAATTCTTTATTTTCTATTTCGTACCCCAAAATAGAAACACTAAATTACCTCTTTTTTGGTTAAAGCTATTGGGTTCTTTAGTTAAAGGTAAATAATTCATTGCACTTCCGAAGAAGCCGAATTTTGAACCCGGTATGCAGTATGCAGACAATTCCACCTCCCCGATAATTGTTGTACTTCGTGATGTTTCCCCCGCTTATACTCTCCAAGCGATCGTACTTTACACAATGTTATAAACATCTACACTAATGACTTCTCTTGGCACGGAAGAGACAGTCAAACTACGTCTTAACTCCCTTTTACTCACAACCTTACAAGTATTTTCATCAGTAACATTGCGAAAATATGGGTATCTTATATGAAAAGCCTCACACCCTAACTCACCCGTACCACCCAAAGTACATTCCCAGAACCTCACCATTTCAACTACCACAAAACAATTCCGTCTGACATTTTCGATACATCCCCAAATCAATAGGAGAACCACCATGACCAACACCCAAGAACCAAATGTAACTATTACCAAATCTAAACGCATAATCAAAATCCACCAATGCCCAACCCTGTCCAACAATAGCACCCTCACGTATCACATCGGTTGTGACGAAGGTGATGACAGAAGCGACAGCAATCAGACCATCTACTTCCGAATCAATGCCAACACCGGGGGAGGCTTCTTCAATGATGAATGGATTGCACTTACTGATATTCAAGCAGCATTTGAAAAATGGCCCGTAGATAGCCCTCTAACCTCATTTGCCCTGAATGGTCTGTTCAAAGGTCGATCAGCTAACAGCCCAGCATTTCTTATGGCTGTACTGAAGGAGGAGATGATTGTGGTGACCTTGAAAGGTAAACATCGAAGTCATGAATATCAGGGTGGCGATGAGTTTATTGAGGACATGAAAAAGTTAATGGCTGATGGTGTTGACTTGAAAGTAGAAGTGAATACTGACAAGAAATCTGCAAAGGCAGTAAAAGGCAATGCATCTGACACCAAGAGGTCAACTCGCAGTAGCAAACCACAGTTAAAATCAGCATAGAACAAATCCATAGTTACACTTCACCCAATCTGCAACACAACTTCAAATCTAGTGTCAGGTACTTAAGATACCATGGTCCTAACTGCTCAACCCTCTCTAACTCTAAGAAAACAATCAAGTTATTCCAACGACCAATCCTGGTCAATCAAAAAACCGCCCCTATACCGCCCCTCGTAAGACCTTGAAAAATAACAGTTCACATTTTTCCGTCCATAACCAAGGAGTTCTATGCTTACATTTATCTTTGTACTTTCAGTAATCTCAGGTCTGTTCTTCAGATCTCTGTATGCCTTCTTCATTGTCCTGTTCGCTCTTTTTCTATTCATTTCACCATTACCACTTTTTTCACTTCTACTTATCGGGTGTGTGTACGCCTATTTTTCATACAAAGGAGATAATCATGAACAATCAACAAAACATCATACTGGAAGCAATCGAGATGATGAACCATCTTGATATGCCTGATGAACTTCTTGCCGATGCTATTCAGTCTCAAGCTGAATTGTTGGTGGGTTCAAATTCAGACCTAATCGATTCCGATTATGATTTTCACTAACCACTTCAAGCACCATTCTAAGCCCATCATCCCGTAACAATCCGTTGCACACCATCCATAAATAACTAAAGGAACATTACTATGACTAGCCAAGAACGCTTGGAGATTTCTGCACGTCTGGAGGAAGCTGTTGAACGTATCACTGGTTCTCCAAATAACGCTGAGGAACATTATGAAAGGTACTTGATGAGTGCTTCTCAAATATTAGATAGTGAAGTTTATCTATATCAAGAGGATGAACTTTATCTTTACCTACGGAATTACCTTGAGCATAAACAATTAGAGCTGGGGGTTACACCCTAATTTGAATACTTTTCATCATAGGAAGGCCTTTCGGGGCCTTTTTTTACACTGATCTTCATTGAAGGAGTAGGAACCTGAAAAACTGGAAAAATGTCAGTAAGTTGATTTGTCATGATTTTAGGTTTTGGCATGTCTGATTTACATGCAATTATCACAAAGAATATGGATGGTCAGTCAAATTCTTGCGCAAGGCAAAAAAAATTTATCCTAATTTGTAGCCCTTTGAATAGGAAGTAATAAAAATACCTACTGAAAGTGATTGGTTATTGAAAATAATAATTTTCCTAGCTAATCGACCTTGCATAGGAAAAACACTGAAATTCTCATAAGTTATTGTAGTTACAGGTTTAATATTTAATTTTAGCGTGTAGTCTACCAGCTGTAGAGTGAAAACTCTTATGACGAAACAATTCTAATTATATATTCAGGAGCTAAAGCATGAATAAAATCAGTGCGAAAGAAATATCAATCTTTCCCAAAATGACAAAGGATAAATTTTTACACGAGGCTCTCAAATGGCATCACTTTGGATTCAATGTGATCCCGATTATACCTGGAGAGAAACGCTCGATTGATCCATGGAGTTATTGGGAGAATGACAAACAAACGGAAGAACATATAGAGGTTCACTGGACTGAACATCCAGAACATGAAGTTGGTGCTATCACTGATAAGCGTTTTGTCGTTCTGGATGCTGATACGCCGGAGGCGATTGAATCAATAGATAAATTGGAAAAGGTACATGGGGTCGTATGTGATTTGGTGGTAACAACATCTAGGGGGCGGCACAGTTACTACAAACTAGAAGAAAAAGTGTTTGCTAAACAAGATTCACATGATACAGATAAATTTCCAGGGCGAATTGATGTCAGAACGGGTCGGTCTTTGATTATACTGCCACCTAGCGGCCCAAGGAAAGTTAAGGTATGTAACGTTGAACACGTTGATGAAATTACGGCAGTAAATCAGGATTTCATTGATGCAGTAGCCATACATAATGGCAGAGATGTTCCTCGCCCTCATGTGAAGCAAGAGCGTTCAACGGAAGCCACTTTTATATCCAGTCATTCACAAACTGAAATCAGAGCTTACCTTGATTGTATCGATCCGGACTGTGGTTATGATGATTGGCGAAATATTGGGATGGCTTTGCATCATGAGTTTGCTGGCAGCGATATTGGTCTTGAACTCTTTGATGAGTGGAGTAGTAAAGGTAGTAAATATGGGGGCTACAGGGAAATAGATAGCAAATGGCAATCTTTTGCCAACTATAGTGGTACACCTATCACCATTGGTACGCTTATCAAGGTTGCTATTGAGAATGGTGCGAACGTGCAAGACATTAAGGTTAAATACAGTTTTGAAGTATGTGAAGAGGAGACCGTTCATTCTGATACTACTCCCACGATTATGGGGGTGGTAAAAAGTAACGTGCCAGTCAACAATCCGTTACTTCAGTTCTCACTTAGAGGTAAAAGTGGTGAATATGAAAAGCAGATGCGAGAGGACAAATTCATCCTTGGAGAGTTAGCTCTACTTCATCAGTGGACCTTAATTTACGCTCAACCAGGTACAGGTAAAACACTTCTGGTCATGATGCTTCTGATATCAGCTATTGAATCTGGTGAAATCGAGTCTACGCACATCTATTATGTAAATGCAGATGATAACCAAAAGGGTCTAACTCAAAAAATGAAGTTAGCTGATAAGTATGGTTTTCACATGATTGCACCGGGTCACAATGACTTCAGATCTAAAATGCTCCCCAATTTATTCAATGAAATTAGTGAGGGGGAACACGCCCAAGAAACAGTCGTAATTTTAGATACGAGCAAGAAGTTTTATGATCCCATGTCGAAGACTGCTTCTAGAGAATATGGAATTATTATTAGAAATTTCATCTCAAAAGGGGCGACCGTTATTGTTCTTGCCCATACCAATAAAAAATTAGATTCAAATAGTAAGCCAATCTATGCAGGCACAAGTGATTCTCTAGATGATACAGATTGTGCCTATACACTTAGAGTAATTGATACTGATTCGAGTAGTGAAACTAAAACAGTTGAGTTTGAAAATATTAAAAGCAGGGGATCTGTTGTCAGTAGAGCGGCTTATCAGTATTCAACCTTTCAAGGTGTAGATTATGAAGACCTCATCGGTTCTGTTCATCAGGTTGATGCTCAAACGGCAGTATTTTTACAAGATGACCAGAGGAAGCAGGATTTAGCTATTATTGAAGCTGTTAAGGCCCATATTACTTCCGGTACGAACAAGAAGCTTGAATTAATCAGTGCGGCAGCTGCATCTGCAGGAGCTAGTAAGCGGGCTGTTCAAAAGGTCATTGAAGAGCGAACTGGTGATGATTCCCTAGTTAGTGATTGGAACTTCAACCGAGCAGGGCGTGGAGCTCAATTATTCTATTTATTGGAAGATCCCACCGTCACCACAGATGAACTACCAAAACCTGAAATCCTGAAACACTCGGGCCAGAATTGCAGTTTCTCAGGATTACACCCACTTTTAAAATATCAATTTCTTGCGGAGTAATTAACTATGCCAGTCGTAAAACTTACAACCGATTTCATTGAAAACGATCTAACCTGCCCACCTGACAAGAAAAAAATTGAATATGTCGATACAGGAGGAACAGGATTCTATATTGCCGTACAACAAACCAGTCAAGGAACTGGAACGTACTATTTGAGATACAAAAATGCTGATGGCAAGACATGTCATCAAAAGATTGGTCGAAGTAGTGATATTTCACTTGTTGATGCTAGGAGTAAGTCTCAACATCTTAGATCTGAGGTATCACTAGGTGCCGATCCCCGTGCAGAAGCTAATGCAAAAAAAGCCGTACCAACCTATGCAGACTTCATGATGAATCAGTACATGCCTTATGTGAAATCAAGAAAGCGTAGCTGGAAGAAAGATGAAAGCCTGCTTAGGTGCCACATTCTTGATGTATTTGGCGCCAAGCGATTGAATCAGATCAGCAAAGTTAAGGTTCAGCTCTTTCATACTATGTTACGGGAGGAAAAAGGCCTCTCAGCGGCTCAATGTGATCACAATTTGAAGTTGATGAGATCGTCACTGAATCTAGCCGTAGATTGGGAAGTTATCGATAAGAACCCTATCGCACGGATTAAATTATTTAAGGAGGATAACAAAGTAGAGAACTATCTTGATGAACAACAATTGAAGCAGCTATTACACGTGCTCAATACTGATCATAATAGGGTGGTGTGTAATGTAGCATTGCTGTTGTTGTCTACAGGAGCTCGTTTGAATGAGGCTCTCAGTGCAACGTGGAAAAATATTGATTGTAAAAATCGCGTGTGGGTTATTCCAGCCGCTAATTCAAAGTCCAGGAAGGTTAGGAGTATCCCTTTGAATGATTCTGCATTGAATGTACTTAAATCATTAGATACGGAAGGTGAGTACGAGCATTTATTCATCAATAAACGTACTCAAGAAAGACTTAAGTATATTCACAAGTCATGGAGCCGAATTAGGGTGCAGTCTGGACTAGAAAATCTAAGAATTCATGATCTTAGGCATTCTTACGCATCGATGCTTTGTGCTGACAATATCTCAATGGTTCATATACAAGCAATCTTAGGACATGCTGACTTTTCAACGACTCAGAGGTATCTTCATCTATCGAGTAAAACGTTGCAGGAATCAGCTGCCAGTGCTTCAAATGCAATCAATCGTGCCATGACAGTGGCTTCGTAAACCGTCAAAAATGGGACTTGGGGTGGCTGGTTTGGGTGAAAATTGCCCGACAGCTGCTCCAGAGTGTCAGTCACTCAGAAATTCGGAGGGTGCCCGTGGGGGTCGCCATGCCGTGAGGTGGAGATTGGAACTGTCATGATAGCAGGGCAAATACTAATCATAATGCGAGTTAACGTTAAGATCATGCACAATTACCTTATTATTAACTATTTCATGTCTAATTAGACGGTTACTTTTAACGACTTCCTTATCCTGATATTCTCCAAACCGGTCATTACTTAGAATGTAACACTGACTATTATCAAGAGCGAGATCAAGAATTGTCTCATCGGCGAACTGTTTAGTTGCCACAATATGAACTGTCGCCGTATTCTTGAATTTTGCTCTGAGAGAATCATCATCTTCACTCATCTGTGAACGGATTGCTGCGTCAAAGATAACGATTAATTTATGCGTCTTATGTAATTCTGAGGTGATTTGTAATAGCGGGGCTAAACCTACAAATTTACCCGCTTGATAACACATGTTATTCCCATCGATAATGATTTTTCTTATATCTCGTGCTGCCTTTATTCCAATCTGAGTTGCTCGTTTCTCGACCTTCACAATGTCTCGTTGAAGTTGACGAATACTCCTCTCTTGCTTACTTATTATCTTTTTAGGCCTAGATTCACCTAAAACCTGTTCACACTTCTCATGAATCATTGCTCGTTCATAACTATTGGCAGCAGAGTTCAATTCTTGTTCAAAAGTCTGAGCTTTAGTTATTTTATTATTTGCAGCGGAGATGGCCGATGTGTACTCTGATTTTTGAGCAAGAATAGGTTGTAACTCAGTGTCGACATTTTTTTTCAAATCAGAAATTAGTGAGAAGTCTTGTTTAGATTCATTAATATCTCGACCTGTCCTCGCTATAACAGCATTTACCTCATCTCGATTAAATTGTTTATATCTATTTATATCAGATTGCATTTTTTGAATCACAGTATCTACAGATGACAGTGATTTTAATGTTTTATTTTTATGAGCTTCTTTTGTGCTGAGGAGTTGCTTATGATCGTTTAGTTGTTTTCGTAATTTTGACTGTTCGTTATTGAACCAATTTGCAGGATTGAAAAGAGTCTTTATTTTTTCATTAAGGAGTTGAGACTTCGTATTTAGAAGGCCGATCTCTTTTTTAATACTTTCTATTAAATGTTCGTAGTTATTTTTAGTCGAAAACTGTTCTTCAAGATCAAAAGAAATTCTACTAACATCCGTATGATCAAACCAATTCACTGATTCTCGTAGTAGTTTTTCTTGTGTATTTAAGGCAATGATCTTCTTGCGTAATTGAGTGTATTCTTTCGTATATGGATTGTATTCCATTGTAATCAGATAATCCCTTGATGTTAATGCTGGTTGATAGACTTTTTAGTCATTGTTGTCATGGCCATCTTTCTTACCTAACCGTTTAATAACATTTTCGATCATCTTCGCCTCAGTTTCAGTAAACATTGCCTCCACACCTTCGGGTGTTTCATTTAGCTTACGCTTTAGCATTAAAAGGCGATAACCTCCATAACCACAGCCAATAGCGGTGCCAGCGGCTACGAATGGAATCCAAACTGGTGTTGAGGAGATAAGCCCCGCAGACATCAAGGCACCTGTAATTCCAGAAGCCCCGATTGTTGTTCCCAAAAATCCTGCTCCTCCAACAATGCTTGCCGTAGCGCCTGATAGGTACAGTGCTCCTGCCCCCAGGGTTGCAGATGCAGTTCCAATTAACCCACTGATTACTGTAGTACTTACAAATGTACCTGCGACATAGCCGCTTGCACCTGAGACTATGAGGCCTCCAGCTGCATGGGGAACAAGTGTTCCACCTGCTGCTAGAGCTGGAATGAGGGCGATTAGTGGAAGAGGCATATTCTAGATCTCCAAGGGATTATGTTGATTATTAAGAACCTAATCAACTATACCAGAGAAATATAGAAACCTATAGCTGTGTACTTTTCGGTTTTTGTTCGGTGTTCGCTTTGGGAACTTATTAGGTTTCTTCGAGTTAGTGATGAGATGAGAGAAAGTGGTAGGGATTTGGTTCGATATACGGTCGCTTTTGAATTTCCATTCTATGCCACAAAGAATTCTTGTTGGCTTTCTTCAACTTACTGAA
>ENA-OSET01005488-OSET01005488.1-sediment-metagenome-genome-assembly--contig:-NODE-5488-length-10681-cov-5.722746_pt1 | contig 10681 bp, 13 predicted proteins | sample MGYA00237882_ERZ534229 | MGnify/ENA primary metagenome ERZ534229 (study PRJEB26408, sample SAMN06266212) | sediment metagenome | isolation source: Hudson Canyon methane seep mesocosm | place...
TGCTTCTTTCATGATTAGTGCTGCAGCTGAAGGAATACCAATTTCAATTTCATATTTTTTTGTATCTGTGTCAACTATTACAGTTACAGGAACTTTCATTCCTTCGAAATCTTTTGTTTTATCATTAATTGCTGCGATAACTTCCATGATGTTAACGCCTAGAGGACCTAATGCTGGACCTAATGGTGGACCTGCAGATGCTCCTCCTCCAGTTACAAGTGATGATACTTTTTGTTCTCCCATTCTTAATTCAACTCAAAATGAAAATTTAATCCTTCCTAAGCTCCACTCGAGAGTTTTAGGTAGTTTGCATCTACTGTTACTGGCAATTGATATGATGCATCTAGTAAGACAACTGTGGCTTCTTCTTTGTCTGTATCTATTCTAGTAATTGTTGCCTTCATTCCTTTGAATGGACCGCCAGTAATTTCGATAATGTTATCCACTGCTAATGTTAAAACTGTTGATTTCTTTATCAGATAACCTTCTATATCTTCAAATGCTAACTCTCCTCTTAATTGACCACGAATGTGTCTAACACCTTCAACTGCCAAATATGCATCGCTAGGATTAACTGCTTCAACGACGACATATCCTTTAAGATCACTTACCCAAAATACTGATTGAATGTTAATTTGGTTAGCGTTGGCTTTAGCTTCTAATAATCTCATTACCACTTTTTCTTGTCCTCCTGTGGTTCTAATTGCAAATAAGTGTGATTTTATTTCTTCAGACAATTTTATCGACCAAATGTAACTACCGAAAACACAAATTGAATTATAAATCCAATAGTACCAACTCCTGCAATTCCAGTTAATACTAATCTCAAATGTTGTGAATATTCCTCTTTATCTGGTTTTTTAGTCATCTTCAATGTATTAGCACAATTCTTCAAAGTTTGCTTCGGGTTCATTGGTGGAAATTAATAAGGTGTCTTTATATTCCTTATCTCATGGAACTTTTAATTGCATATCGAGATGACCCTGCAGGTTACAATATGGCAAATTTTCTTTCACAAAAAATGACTTTAGATGGTGATATTTTCCGTGGAAAATATTATGATTTGATCATAATTTCAACTCCTACCATTTCTGCTGATTGGCTTGAAGAAAAATATGATTATGATGGATTTGTATTTCTTTCAAAACATGCTGCAGAATCTGGTGTGTTGGCATTAACTTGTCACAGTACGGGAAATTTTTCTGAAGCTAAATTTGGTGGTAATGAGAGGCAAGTTGCAATCCCTCACCCCGATCTCCAAAAAGCATATCTTCAAACATTACAAAAACATCAATCTGAATTTTCAGAATTTCAAATAACCATTGAATCTACTCATCATGGCCCTACTGCTTTAACTAAACCTACAATTTTCATAGAAATTGGTACTACTGAAAAACAATGGACTGATGTTTCATTGTGTCATTCTGTTGCCAAGTTAGTTGACCATGTTTTTTCCAATAATATTTCTAAAAATCCTGTAGCAATTTGTTTTGGTGGCACTCATTATCCATCAAAATTTACTCATGAGTTACTCGAAGGTAGATATTCTCTTGGAACAGTAATACCAAAACATGCATTGGGTGATATTGATGAAGAATTATTTTCGCATATTATGAAACAAAATAGTGCTGCAAAATTTGCTCTTTTAGATTGGCGTGGATTGGGATCAAATAAACAAAAAATTCTCAACTTCCTTGAATCTACTTCACTTGAAATAATAAAATTATGAATCTTGAACATAAAGTTTACAAAAAATTACTAGATGTTCCAAAAGGTCAGATTACAACTTATGGCGATTTGGCAAAAGCTGTTGGATTAAAAAATGGTCAAAGAATTATTGGAAAAATTATGAACAAGAATCCTTATCCTGTTTTGGTTCCATGTCATAGAGTTGTAATGTCTACTGGTAAAATTGGTGGTTATGCATATGGTGAACATGTCAAAACAAAAATGCTTAGTGATGAGGGTATGGAAATCATAAATGGTAGTATTGAAAATTTTGATAAAAAATTATTTAAATTCTAATCTGTTCTTTTAGTTTTGATTTCATCCATCAAAGTTCTCAAGTGAGCTTTATTTCTGACTGTGTTTCCACCTACTTTTTTGTACAATACCCAAAACTCTGGATTAGTCAAATCTTTTCTATCTTTTGCAATTTTTAATAATCTTCTTAGTGCACGTACTTTTGCAACATATACTGTTTTTTTACCTACTCTTGCACCTTTTGTTCCTTGTTTGGAACCTTGTGTTGTGCCTCTTTTCTTTCTTTGATCTAATTTGTGTTGTGCTCTTCCTCTTGATGTTCCAGTAAATGATTTTATCTTAATTGTATTTGCTGTAATTAAACTACGAATATTTTCTCTAGTAATTGCATCTGCGATATCATCTAAGTGGTCTGAATCAAATTTTATTCTATGAATTCCGACACCCGTAACTCTGGAGGTCAGTCTTTTTTTTGCTCTAAGATTAACTACCAATTACACTCACTCTTGCATTAAATATTTTAAATTTCTTTTCAACTGCTTTAGCGACAATTTCTTTTCTCTTTTTAGTACCGACACTATGTCCAAATCTTACACCATCTTTTTTTGGATCTAATTTTTCTAAATCTGACATATTGAAAACTAAGTTATCTGTAAATCCTGAAGGGTGTAGTCCTTTTGCATCTCTAGGTCCACCATATCCAATTTTAACTAAACCTGGACGACCTCTACTTTTTTGTTTCCTTTGGTGATGATCTATGCCCTTTGGTTTTCTCCAATTAGTTTGAAGTCTAACATAACGCCAACTTTCTGGTCTGACAAAATCAGGTTTGTTTCCTTTTACTTCCTGTCTTTTTGCAAGCTTGTCTTGATTGATTGGCATGGAACTAAGTCTTGAATTTTGGAATAAATACGTTCCTCGACCTAAAAAAATTCAACATGGAAAAGAGATAATAAGGAAAATCGAAGCGGATCTAAATATCTTATGACCCATGGATTTGCTCAAACACACTATAGGAGAATAGAATATTGACAGAATTACTAGGTAGATCTACAACTGAACAATTTTTAGCCCAATTAACGGCTTTTGGAATCAATCCATCCAAAGTTCATAGAAATTTACCTACTGATGAAATGGTGGCTATTTCTGTTGATAGAAAAGAAGGTGTTGTAAATTCTACTGGTTCTCTTTCTGTTGATACTGGAAAATATACTGGTAGATCACCTGATGACCGATTTATTGTATATGATGATAAAACCCATGATACTATTGATTGGGGAAAAATTAATCATCAATTCCCAAGTGGTAAATTTGAAAAACTTTTTGAAAAGATGAAAGACTTTGTTGATAACAAAGAACTTTTTGTTTTTGATGGTTTTGTAGGAGCTGATCCTGAAACTCGTTTACCTATTAGAGTAATTAATGATCATGTTTGGCAAAATATGTTTTCAAGTAATTTGTTTATTCGACCTACAAACGAAGAATTAGAAAAACATGACCCTGAATTTACTATTTTATGTATTAATGATTTCTTGGCAGATCCTGCGGTGGATGGAACTAGAACTGATGTCTTTATTTTAATTGATTTAACTAGAAAAATTGTTTTGATTGGTGGAACTGAATATGCTGGTGAAATGAAAAAATCTATGTTTGGTGTAATGAATTTCTTATTACCAGACCGAAATATTTTCCCAATGCATTGTTCTGCAAATATTGGTGACAACGGAGATACTGCACTATTCTTTGGATTATCTGGAACTGGAAAAACAACTCTTTCTGCTGACCCAAATAGAAAATTAATTGGTGATGATGAACATGGTTGGTCTGATAATGGTACATTTAATTTTGAAGGTGGCTGTTACGCAAAATGTATCAATCTTAGTCAAGAAGCAGAACCTGAAATTTGGAATGCAATTAAGCCTGGCGCTCTTTTAGAAAATGTTGTCTTAAATGATAATGTGCCTGATTATGATGATAATTCCTTAACTGAAAATACTCGTGTTGGCTATCCTTTAGATTTCATTCCTGGTGCAGTAATTCCAAGTGTCGGTGGTAATCCACGTGTTATTGTATTTTTGACAGCTGATGCTTTGGGTGTCTTACCTCCTGTATCTCGATTAACAAAAGAAGGTGCAATGTATCATTTTATGTCTGGTTATACTAGTAAATTGGCAGGAACTGAAAGAGGAATTAAAGAACCAAAATCTGTCTTTTCACAGTGTTTTGGTGCCCCATTCATGCCTAGACCTGCATCAGTTTATGCAAAACTTCTAGGTGAAAAAATTAATCAACATAATACCGTTGTTTACCTCGTTAATACTGGATGGTCTGGTGGACCATATGGTGTAGGTAAAAGAATTAAGATCAAATATAGTCGTGCAATGGTAACTGCTGCAATTTCTGGTGCACTTGATATTGTAAAATATCGTCATGACGATTTACTTAATCTTGATATTCCAACAGAAGTTGAAGGTGTTCCATCTGAAATTTTAGATCCTAAACATACTTGGGTAGACAAGGATTCCTATGATCTTTCAGCAAAAAAATTGGCTCAAATGTTTGTTGAAAACTTTAAGAAATTTGAAAATGTTTCAGATGATATTATAGCAGCAGGTCCAAAATTTTCTGCATAATTTATTTTCTAATTATTAATCCTATAATTCCAACAACTACTATAATTGAAATAATTAATATGATTTGTTTTTCTGGTATGTTTCTTAATTCTATTACTTCGATTTTTTCTGAAATTGAATTAATTTTAATTAAATCAAATGCATCAGTAGTATTTCCATCTGACATAATTTTTGCCTCTATCCAATACTCTGAATTTTCATAGATTTTCATTGAAGGTTTTTTATCTGGTGTGGCAGTAATTGTGTCAGTATTTCCATTTTTACTATTTGTAATTGTGATTTTTGTAAAACTCCATTTGTCTGGATGATTTATTTCAAAAAATAATTTGTCATTTTCTTGATATGTTGAAATTGAACCTTCTGTGTAATGAATAATTATTGGAATTGTATATTTTATTTTTTCATGATTGATGAAGATTTTTCCTTCATATTCTCCATATTTCTCTCCAGATATTGTAAATTCTGTTTGTAAATTATTGTCTTTGATTTTTTGTTCAAATGTAATGAATTCTGGACCTTCAAATTTTACATCAATTTTTCCTAATTCTTTTTCAATTAATTTTAATTGTAATTCTTTTTGAATTGATTTTTCATCTGATGAAAAGTTAATTACAAAATTTGTTGGACTGATAATCAATTTTGCATTATATGCACTTGCTATGTCTAGTCTTCCTGAGCCTGACTCGTGAATAGAAAATTCTTTTCCGTAGGCGTTGGAAACTGGTTTAACAGTAGTTACTAACAATGACTTTAATTCGTGATTCTCTAATTCTGGATTATTTTGTAGCAATAATGCTGCTGCACCACTCACATGCGGTGCTGCAAAACTAGTCCCGCTGGTAAAATTGTAACTAGAACCAATTTGTGTGGTATTGATATATGCGCCTGGTGCTACCATATCTGGTTTCATGTAAAATGGTGAAACTGGACCTCTTGAACTAAAATGTGCAATAAAATCTGGATTGTAAAATAAATTCATTATTCCATTACTATCATTTTCTAATTTTTCAATAATTTCTAATCCTTCTTCTCTATCTACTGAAACCACTGGAATTTGTGGACTATATTCTGGACCTGAAAATTCATGAATTAATTCACCCAAAAAAATTCCTGATTCACTATTGTATACAATTAGTGCTTTTGCTCCTGCATCTGCAGCATTCTTTTCCTTAATTGAAAAAAATAATAATTCTCCTTCAACATCACTTCCTCTTTCTACAATCAGAATTGAATCTTTAACATCTAAATTTTCTAAATCAGAGATTTTTCCAAAACCTCCAAAAATTATTTTTCCAGTTACTGGTTTGTCTGTTTTTGGAGCACCTACCATTGGAATTGCAGTATACTGTTTTTCATCTATTTCTAATGTTGCAATTAAGCTTGAAGTCATGTTGTTGTATGTTGCACCAACTGTTAATGATTCAAAATTTCTTCCTGGACTTCCTATGGTTTTTAATTCCGGACCATCATTTCCTGCAGCTGTCACAACAAAAATTCCTTTTTCTAATGCGTAATTTACTGCACTATCTATTTTTGAATTTGTTCTATTTACTCCTAAACTAATGTTTATGATATCTGCCTCATCTTCAATTGCTTTTTGTATTGCTCCTGAAATTAATTCTGATGATACTCCTTCTCCGTCCTCAGATACTTTGTATGCTAAAATTTTTGCCTTGGGTGCAACACCTAGGGTACTACCATCTGCAGCTATTATCCCTGCAACTTTAGTTCCATGCCCATTTCTATCCATAGGTAATTGATTTGTTTGAATAAAATTATAGCCTCCAATTACTTTTCCATCTGGACCCCATCCTAACAAGTCTGGATGATTGAAATCTACTCCAGTATCGATAACTGCGACTTTAATTCCAGATCCATCTAATCCTTCAGTTCTTGGAATTTCGGTTCCAACATATGGAACACTGTTTTCAATGTATGTACTAATTTCATTTTCAGATTGTAAAAATTGTGATACGATAATGCTTGATATGATTACAAGTGTTATGGAAAAAATTACTGATGATTTCATGAATTTTTTAGTCTTTTAACAAGTAAAAATGAATTGTTTACTAAACCAATAAATGGAATAAAAAATCAAATTATCTCATGGGAAAATACACACTTCCTGAAATGCCATATGCTTATGATGCATTGGAACCTCACATTGATGCAAAAACAATGGAGATTCATCACACAAAACATCATCAGACATATACTGACAAATTAAATGCAGCACTTGAAACATGTCCAGCTGAAATTCAAGAAAAAGATATCTTAGATATCCTTTCTGATATTAATTCAGTTCCTGAAGACAAACGAGGTGCAATTAATTTCAATGGTGGTGGTTATGATAACCACAGGTTATTTTGGAATAGCATGAAACAAAATGGCGGTGGAGAACCTGGAGGATCAATTGCTGATGCAATCAAAGATTCTTTTGGAAGCTTTGCTGACTTTAAAGAGAAATTCACATCTACTACTGCAGTAATTCAAGGTAGTGGTTGGGGATGGTTAGTATACAATCCTTCAACATCTAAAGTTGAATACAAATCAATGCCAAATCAAACTAGTCCAAGAACTGAAGGATTAGTACCATTATTGGGTTGTGATGTTTGGGAACACGCATACTATCTAAACTATCAAAACAAAAGACCAGTATACATTGCAGCATGGTGGAATGTAGTAAATTGGGATGAAGTTGAAGATAGATTCTCTAAAGCAAAATAAAGTTAGATCTTTATTTTTTATTTATTTTTTATTTTCTAAATTTAGCTCATGAATGAATTTATAACCATCTCAGCATGATCTGTTGTACATGAGTGAACAACAGGCTGAACAATTAATGCAACAGATGCAAATGCTTGAAACATACTTTTCTGATTTATCTCAAAGAGAAGGAACTTTTGTAAGTATTTTGAGGGAAGCTACTGCTGCTATTGAATCCATTAAATCCCTTGGAACTCAACCTGATTCTGATACTTTAATTCCCCTTGGAATGGGAGCTTATATTCCAACAAAAATTTCATCCAATAACAAAATTGTTGTAAATATTGGTGCTGGTGTTGCAGTTGAAAAAGATTTTCCTGCTGCAATTAATTATTTTGAAGCTAGAATAAAAGAAATTGAAATTGCTTTACAAGATACTGCTGCCAAAAAACAGGATGCTGGAAATAGACTAGAACAAGGAAAGGCACAGATGAATCAACTAATGCAATCCCAACAACCGCCAAATTTGGGATAGAATATGTTTGATAGTCTTCGTAAGGCGTTTTCCAATGTAGCCCAAAGTCTTGGAGAAAAAGAACTTAATGAAAAAGATATTGAAGATATACTTTTTGAACTTGAAATTTCTCTTTTAGAATCTGATGTAGCTGGTGAAGTTATTGATTCTATTAAATCTGATTTAAAAGAAAAATTAATTGGTTCTAAAGTTGATAAAAATGAAATTGAAAAATTTGTTAAAGATAATTTAATTTCTAGTATTTCTAGTTTATTTGATAATGTTGGAGATATTGATATTTTTGAAAAAATTGATGAAAAAAAGAAACAGAATCAACCTTTTTTGATTGTATTTGTTGGAATTAATGGTACTGGGAAAACTACCTCTTTAGCAAAATTTGCTTCTTTACTTCAAGAAAAAAAATATTCAGTTGTAGTTGCAGCTGCTGATACTTTTAGAGCTGGTGCTATAGAGCAATTACGTGAACATACTAATCGTCTAAATCTAAAACTTGTTGCCCAAAATTATGAGTCTGACCCTGCTGCAGTTGCTCGTGATGCTGTTCTATATGCAAAATCTCACAAAACAGATTGTGTATTAATTGATACTGCAGGTAGAATGCAAACAAGTAAAAATTTAATGGAGCAAATTGAAAAAATTACTAAAGTTGTAAATCCTGATATGACTATTTTTGTTGGTGATTCTTTAGCTGGTAATGATACTGTAAATCAAGCACGTGAATTTTATGAATACGTAAAGTTTGATGGCTCTATTTTGACTAAAAGCGATGCTGATGCAAAAGGTGGTGCTGCATTATCTATTGTTAAAGTCACATCCACTCCTGTTCTTTATTTAGGAACTGGACAGGAATATTCTGATTTAAAACATTTTGATAAAAATATCTTTTTGGAAACTGTATTTGGCTCATTAAATGATGTTAAAATAGAAAAAATTGATACATCTGCACCAGAACCTGAACCAACACCAGAACCTGAACCAACACCAGACCCAACACCAGAACCTGAACCAGAACCTGAACCAGAACCTGAACCAACCCCAGAACCTATCTCTGATGATCCATTTTATGGAATCAAGGATAATGAAATTGCAAAATATTCTGATTTATTTGACATACCTCCACCAGAATCTGATGCTGAAGCCATCAAGTTAGGCAATAAAATTCGTCAATGGCTTAAAGATGGTAAACCTAAACCTGGAGAATCTAAAGTAATTTCATTTAATGACGAAGAAGAGATACATAAACAAGATAAAGAAGAAGAATCTAAAAAGAAACGAGGATTATTTGGACGGTTTAAAAAATGAAAATTAAAACAAAAGATTTACTTACATTAGCTGAATTAACTCCAAAAGAATTTTTAGGACTAATTGATCATTCCATTAAATTAAAAAAAGAATTAAAAAAAGGTGGAAACAAACCCGTCTTAAAAAATAAAACACTAACGATGATTTTTCAAAAACCTTCAACTCGAACACGTGTAAGTTTTGAAATAGGAATGTATCAGTTAGGTGGATATGCAATTAATTTATCTTCTAATGATACACAACTATCTCGTGGTGAGTCAGTTGAAGACACTGCAAAAACTCTTTCACGATATACTGATTGCATAATGGCTCGTGTTTATGATCATACTTTACTTGATAAATTATCTAAACATGCAAGTATTCCTGTAATTAATGGACTATCTGATTCTTTTCATCCTTGTCAAATTTTAGCAGACTTTATGACAATTAAAGAAAAGAAAAAAACCCTCAAGGGATTAAAAATTGCTTGGATTGGAGATGGCAATAATGTATGTAATTCAATGATTTATGGTGCAGCTTTATCTGGTGCTAAAATGTCTATTGCAACTCCTAAAGGGTTTGAACCTGATAAATCTACTGTAAAAGTTTCTCAAAATTTAACTGATATTGAATTAACTACTGATCCACTAAAAGCAGCTGAAAATGCTGATGTAGTTGTAACTGATACTTATTCTTCAATTCATAATAACGATTCAAAAAGAATCAAAAAATTTATTCCAAAATATCAGGTTAATGACAAAATCATGGATCTTGCAAAGAAAAATGCGATCTTTTTGCATTGTCTTCCTGCAAAACGTGATCAAGAAGTTACTTCATCTGTAATAGATGGACCTCAATCTGTAGTTTGGGATGAGGCAGAAAATAGACTTCATACTCAGAAAGCTTTGCTTTGTGCATTACTTCACGCTTAACGTATATAATAGCAGTTTCAAAGTCAGATCCTGTAGATGGCCTATTCAAAAATATTGAGACGACTTAGAGAAGAAAAGACCAATTATAGAAAACGTGGTACCATGTTGATGGGTAAGCGTGATTTCATTACTGTAAATATTTCAAATGAGAATACACAAGTTCAAGTCCTTACCCCTGGAATGACTGGTGATACTGTTATTGCATCTGCACATTCTAGATATTTACTTGAAAAAGGTTGGAAAGGTTCTAGAAAAAGTGTACCTGCAGCATATCTTACTGGCTATTTGGCAGGTAAGAAAGCATTAGGTAAAGGTGCAAAAGATGCAATTTTGTATACTGGTACTAAACGATATACACAAAGAATGGCAGCAGCTTTGAAAGGAGTTATTGATGCTGGTCTTGAAGTTCCAGCTGATGCTGAAACATTTCCAGCTGATGAAAGAATCAATGGCGAACATTTAACCGTTAAAAATGAAATTTCTAAATTTAAATCAACAATAGATAGTGAGATCAAATAGAAATGAGTCAAACAGCACAATCTAAACCTGGACAATCTAAACCTGGACAAGGCGGTCAGGGTGGAAGAGGTAGAGGTCCACCAGTATATGGA
>ENA-OSET01005489-OSET01005489.1-sediment-metagenome-genome-assembly--contig:-NODE-5489-length-10681-cov-3.561486_pt1 | contig 10681 bp, 13 predicted proteins | sample MGYA00237882_ERZ534229 | MGnify/ENA primary metagenome ERZ534229 (study PRJEB26408, sample SAMN06266212) | sediment metagenome | isolation source: Hudson Canyon methane seep mesocosm | place...
CAGAGCATTCAAGCGAACAGGCAGTAGGCTTAGCAGAAACTAATCGTTCCTTGCTAAGCTGCACCGCAGGCGTTCACCCACACGACGCAAAAAGCTGGAATGAATCGAGCCGCAACCATATTCGCAAATTAGCTGAACACTCTGCCGTAGTAGCCATTGGAGAATGCGGCCTCGACTTTAACCGCGATTTTTCGCCGAGGCCTCAACAACAAGCGTGTTTCGAGTCGCAACTTGGGCTCGCTGTAGAACTGGGCAAGCCAGTATTTCTTCACGAGCGCGATGCGCATGATCGTTTTGTCGACATTCTAAAAGCCTATCGCGACGACCTCAAAGGGGCGGTCGTTCACTGTTTTACAGGGAACAAGAAAGCGCTTTTCAACTATTTAGATTTGGATTGCCATATCGGAATTACGGGATGGGTATGCGACGAACGAAGAGGCATCGAGTTGCGGGAACTGGTTAAAAATATACCCGCTTCAAGATTAATGATAGAAACCGATTCCCCTTATTTAGCGCCTCGCGACCTGAGGCCAAAACCAAAAGGTGGGCGCAACGAGCCTTATTGCCTAAAGCATATAGCGGCCGTGATCGCACAGCTTCGAGGGGCAACTCTAAATCAATTTACCGACGATATCTTTGCAACAACGTCTGAGTTTTTCAGTCTAGATATCTAGTTATGTTGAAGGAAGTTTCTAGGACAGGCATCGATAAAAATAATAATTAAAGAATGTATGTCCTTGATAGTGTTGATGTCTGCTTGTAGTTGCTAACAAGAAGCTATGTCATAGCAAAATGTTGTACGTTAAGTGGTCTTTAGCACTTCAGGGGCCTAACCACCTGATGTAAGCCTCTTGATACAAAGAGGGTTATTAGTGTCATTTCAAGCCTTTCAACGTCAGGCTAACTTGCCTATTTATCGTGATTTAACTTGCGACGATAACTTTAACTTCATAGCCAAAGCGTTCCCTTTTGGGTTCGTAGGAATCTGATGGTGAAAGTACAAAAGCGCTACTTTTTGGATTGTTTGTAGAGTTGATTGCAAAAGTACAAAAGCACTTATTTCTTATAAAGATAAAGCTGACGCCTTCTTGAAGCTCATCATGTATTAATTTCGTAAAACCAGACATTATCCCCGTTTCTAAGCGCTTGTCGCTGGATCATCCTCTCTGCCGCGAAAGTACTTCGCAGGTGTCACACCCAGCGCGCGACGAAACATGGCAATGAAGGCACTCGGGTTTTCGAAACCAACTTCGAGCGCGGCGGCAGTCACGCTCTGCCCTGATGCTAGGGCTTCAAGCGAGCGTAACAGATATACTTGCCGTTGCCATGCGCCAAAGGTCATCCCCGTATCGTCGCGAAACAATCGCTCCAGGGTTCGCGTACTCGCTCCAGTAAACTGTGCCCAGGCAGATATTGAACGTCGGTCACTCAAGTTAATTTGAAATTCCTCGGCGACACGTTGAGCGCGAGGATCTTTGAGGCTAGGTAAATGCAGAGGTGCGGTAGGGGCGGCGCGTATCTCGTCAAGCATCACTGCTACCAGTCGTGCTTCACAACTGCCTTCTGCGTAGGGTTGTTTAAACTTAATTGTGCGCAGAATGGCAGCTTTCAAAAGAGCGGAAACTTGTACGACACAACACCTTTCATTGGCAAAAGGGGTAAGCCTAGGATCTAGATAGAGACTGCGCAGGGTGACCGCTCCCGTCATGCGAATGCAATGTGCTTCGAAGGCGGGAACCCAAACTGCACGTCCAGGGGGCACCACCCAGAGGCCGTCATCTGTTTCGACAGTCATAACGCCTTCAGTTGCGTGGATCAGCTGAGCGAGATCGTGGGTGTGCCACGGAATTCGCGTGCCGTTCAGGTAGTTTTCAGCGCGGGCGAGGGCAGGCGTTTTGGCGTTGAAGTTAATAGTGAGTGTATTTTGACGTTTTTGCATCATAAGTTGTCAGTATACGCGCAGAACTTCAAGCTGAAAACCCCTATATTAGCTCATACATTCTTATCAATAGATGGAAAGAATCTATGACAACAACACCCTTGCTTAGTAAAATTATCCGTTACGGCTTCTTCCCCTTAATGGCATTTGGAGTCAACGGGATCGCGATCATAGCTATATTTACAGCTACAACTCCGCTGGAACTCGCGATCCTGTTTGCAGGGCTAATGATACTTGCACTGATTTTATCTTTCAGCTGCGAGAGGCTTTTGCCCTACAACAAAGACTGGAACAAATCTCGAGGAGATACCTGCCGCGACTTTGCTCACTTCATAGTGAACGAATCGATGAGTTTGATTCCATTATTAATCGTGCCAATCTTCATCATGGCAACCCCTAAGCCAGCCTCTTCTTATTGGCCCAGCGGGTGGCCTGTGTTGTTGCAAATATTGTTATGTTTATTAGTTTTTGATCTTGGGAATAACCTGCTACATTGGGTTTCGCACATATGGAAGCCGTTGTGGAAATTACACTCGGTACACCATGAAATGAAGCGTATGTATGGTTTAAATGGAATATTGAAACATCCACTGTATCAAATCATTGCATCAATCGTCTGCATTGGGCCACTATTGTTGCTAGGTATGCCTGAGGAGTACGCTATCGTATTAGCCTTTATGTCATTTACTCAATTGTTATTACAGCATTCAAACGCCGATTACAGACTTGGTCCATTTCGTCGAGTGTTTGCTGTGGCTGAGGTTCACCGGTTCCATCATGTTCGCGGCGCCACGGGAAATGTGAATTTCTCACTCTTCTTTTCCTTTTACGATCACCTTTTTGGTAATGCTCTTTTCGAAAATAGAATGGTTGAGTCAGATGATATCGGCGTGGATTACGTGGATTATCCGCAGAGTTGGCGGGGACAAATGAAAGCACCTTTTCAGCATTTCAAATATGTTAGTAAATTATCGAAGAGTGCGACAGATAGCGAGCTGCGCACTGTAAAAGGCACTTAATGACCAATATTTTTTACAAAATTGATGAAAACTTAAATATAAGAAGCTCAAACGGACAAATGAACATCACCCGCTTTGACGGACACTAAAAAATCACTTTAGCTCAAAATTTATCGCTTTCGGGAATTTACTCAGGTTTTCAGGTGACCTGATAGGTAGCGCTAATAACTCACAGTTAGCACTTTAGGGCGCTTACCAGAGGTTCAATATAGAATTGATAGGTCTGTGGCCGTTAGCAATACTGTTTCGCCTGCCAAAATCTCACGAGGTTGATAGCCAAAGCGTTAACTATTAGATCGTCAGAAAGCAGGCAATCACCACTAATTAGACACTTGAGACTACCATGTACTTTGTTGTCGTGCTTTGTTATGGCTGCTTAGTGGGGGGAGTTCAGCTGGTCGATGCAATATTCTATTCTTTAGTTAAAAGAAGGAATGTTAATATGAGAGAAAGAACTCCAACTATTTATACGGTGTTATTTATATCTAGTTAATCAGCGCTGACCTATACTAGCCAGCCTTAGGGTTATCAAAAACCCAACCGATTATTGTCGTTTTAAAATAAACCCTCTTTGCGTGCATACCCTGCAGCAATGTAGTCGATTAATAATCGTGTCTTTTCCGGCAGATATTTAGTGTAAGGATATACCGCATAAATCGGCAGCTGCTTACTGGAATAGTTTTTGATCAGTTCTGTTAAACGCCCTGTTTGTAAATCTTCGTGTACTAATAACCTTGGAGTATAGATAATACCATGGCCCTTTAGCGCAGCAGTACGCAGAGCTTTTTGATTGTTAGAGCTAATGCTGCCAGAGACTTTCATATTGTAAGCATGACCATCTTTGCAAAAAGACCAATCATGAGTCCCCGCCTCCATATAGGTATAGGTTAGGCAGTTGTGATTGCTCAAGTCGGCGGGTTGTAACGGAATGCCAAATGTATTCAAATAGCCAGGGCTGGCACTGACAACCCATTTTGATTGCACAAGCAAGCGCGCAATTAAGGTTGAGTCGGGCAAGGTCGCGGTACGAATGGCTAAATCAACACCTTCGCCAATTAAATCAACTAGACGATCTTCCAAGCGAAGTTCAACCTTCACCTTCGGGTAAATCTGACAAAATTCTGTTACCAGATCAGTAATCAAAAATTCACCGGATATGGTTGGTACACTCAAACATAACGAGCCTTTCGGCTCACAGCCCATTTCTGTCACTGCATTAATAGCATTTTCAATCGACAGTTCAACGTCGGGTGCATGGCGATATAGCAACTGACCGGCTTCGGTTAATTGTAATTTACGTGTCGTGCGATACAGCAATTGCACGCCCAAATGCTGCTCAAGTTGAGCAATGTGTTTGCTCACGACGGAGTTTGTCAACCCGACTCGTTCGGCGGCCTGGCTGAATGATCCTGTTGCTACGACTTTGCTAAATAGCAGAATGCGATCGGCGATGTTCATGATGCTTGATTCCTAATGAAGATCATTAATGATAATCAGTATTATGTCATTTAGTGAAGAAATAATATCATTTTTGTCTATATATCAAGCAATACTGCACGAGTACAGTAGCAGCTCTCAACACCTATCAACTCAGAGAGAGACAATCACAATGAAAAAGATTCTAATTTTGGCCGGCGATTACGTTGAAGACTACGAAATTATGGTTCCGTTTCAGGCTTTACAAATGGTCGGATATCAGGTGAGCGCGATCTGTCCAGACAAAAAAGCTGGCGATACTATTATTACCTCGATTCATGATTTTGAAGGCGATCAAACTTTTAGCGAAAAACCAGGCCATCGTTTTGTTTTGAATGCGACCTTTGCCGACATTCGGGCTGAAGACTTTGATGCCTTGTTAATACCAGGGGGGAGGTCGCCAGAGTATTTGCGTCTAAATCCGCAGGTATTAGCCATGGTTGACCACTTTGTAGATACCAACAAACCTATTGCGGCAGTGTGTCATGGCACGCAAATTCTAACCGCAACCAGTGCGTTGCAAGGTCGTTCTTGCACGGGTTACCCAAGCGTAGCACCTGAAGTACGCTCTGCAGGTGGCACCTATATCGAAACGGCTAGTGATGATGTGTATGTTGATGGCAATCTAGTGACCGCACCGGCTTGGATTGCACATTCTAAATGGTTAGCGGCATTCATTAAGTTACTGAACGCTTAGCTCAATCGACAACATATATTCGTATCAGCTAGATTGTAGGAGTCTCGTATGACCCCAGGTATCGTGACTATTATTGCTTTTTACTGTTTGGGGCAATGGACTCAGCAACAGTGGCAGCTAACCGTGCCGGGGTCGGTCATTGGGATGTTCTACCTATTTATCTACCTGATGTGTCGACAGCAAGTATCTGCGGCGCTCTTGCTTAGCAGTCATTTGCTGTTAGACCACCTTACCTTATTTCTCATCCCTAGTTGCGTTGGTGTGATTACCTGTTTTGCTTTACTGAAAAAAGAAGGCATGGCGATCATTTTTATATTAAGTGTTTCTATCGTTCTATCACTGATATTAACGGCGTGGTGTTTACATATATTTAGTCGTTATTATTACAAAAGCCATGAGTTAGAAGTGGATCATTTAGATGACCATTTAAACAAGTCATAAGTGAATTGTCATGACCTTCTTATTGCATCCTCTATTACTTTTTTTACTGACTGTTGCGGCATTTTATTTTGCTAAATATGTAAATTCGAAAGCGGGTAAACATGGATTGCTACAGCCGTTATTGATTAGCGTGATTCTTGTTATCTGCTGTTTATTAGTTTTTGATGTTTCTTATGCCCGCTATCTCAGTAGTAATTTAATATTTCAGTGGCTGCTTGGCCCGGCGGTTGTCGCCTTAGCTATTCCCCTGTACCAAAACCTTCACACTATTCATCATTGGTTAGGCGGAATTATAATTACGATAGTGAGCGTAACCATTATGGGGTTATTGGTTATCTGGGGGATTACAAAGCTCTTTGCCGTACAAACCGATACCCTAATAGCACTCATGACCAAGTCTGCAACCACGCCCATTGCGTTATCGATTAATGACATTTTAACGGGCAATAAAGCGTTAGCCGCGACAGTGGTTATGTTTACTGGATTAGTGGGAGCGATAATTGGCCCACCCTTACTCAAGCGACTGAATTTTCATGATCATCGAATAATGGGTATTGCACTGGGTTTAACGTCTCACGCGGTTGGTACTCAGCGCGCGTTAGAAATTAGTCCTATTTGCGGGGCATTTTCAGCGTTAGCCATGACCCTGACTGGAGTACTCTTGGCGATACTGCTGCCAATGCTAAATACGTTTTTTTTTAGTTAGTCGAAAAGGCTTGGCACTGGGGATAGATCTTGAATTGTGAATTTGTTAGATTATTTAAGACCTGTTCTAACAAAGACCGGTTGAATCCACATACTAAAGCGGTACCTTTTGTATACGTAGGAAATGACTGGTTTTGAGCAAATTCAGTTCAACTAATCAATTTCAGTAACTAGTTATTGAGGCTCACTATTGAAATCGACATTGGCTGGTGAATAATATTTGGCTAGTATCTTTTCATACACGCCATTATCTCTAATGCGCGACACATGATAATTGAATTTTCTGATTAGTTCAGTGTTTGTACCCTTTTTAACTGCTATATATAAGTCTCCTAATAGTAAATGCTGAGGTAAAGCTTCAATGTTTTGATTAATATTCAAATCATTGATGATGTCTATTCCCGAAAGCTCATTGTCGACAACGGTGTCGAGCTTTCCTAAATCCAGTAAACGGTATATCTGTTTTGGTGAACCCACAGTTGTGGTGAACAGCTTGTTCTCTTTCGCCCGATCAAATTTTTCTCCGTAGCTCCAACCCAGTTTTACACCGACCTGTTTGCCCTTCAAATCATTTATTACACTAAAAGGAAATGTATTTTCTTTGTTGACAAAGAGTACCGTTTTTTCATGATAGAACGGTTTGGAAAAGTCTAGTTTTAATAATCGTTCATCCGTTTTAAAAATTCCAACAACAACCCCATTACCCTCTATTGCCATCATTAACGCACGCTTAAAAGGGTAAGTTTCAACCTTATATTCTGTTTCCATATTTTTGAAAACGGAGGTAACAATGTCAAAAAACAGGCCTTTGGTTTGTGCTTCCTCAATATAGGAAAATGGTCGAAATTCATCATAAAATATTAAGGATTCGGCATGAATCTTTGCGGTATTGATAACGGCACTTAAGATGAAGAGCCTAATGATAATTGACCAAACGGAATTGAGCATCATTCGTTATCCATAAACACTTTAAACTCAATTCTAGTATATGCTTACCGATAAGCTAGTTATGTTAATGACTAGATGAATGATTTAGTACGAAAGATGAACTATATATATCCAAATAAAATACAAAGCTTTAACTAACCACAGTTGGCAAAGTTAAAATGAACATATCTGATAAGTTCTTTGAGGCATGTTGCCATATAGAAATTATTTCTGGTTTATTTTCTTAACAAGAAAAAGTCTCTTTTTTATCTATTAAAATTTGTATTACCTTAGATAGGTTATTGTTTTATATGATGAATATTTAAATTCCAAAAGAAATTTTTCGTAATGAAGGGACCAGTTGTTCGCCTTTTATTCTCGCGGTACTTACCAATAAATTAACTAGTTGATTGATATATAATAAAAAAACAAATATTTTAGGGGAGATACAATAAATGTTTAACGGACCACCGAGGACCGTAAAACACACTGTAAGGCACTAAAAGGAATTATCGAATATGGGACAGCAACACTCTGAATTGTCTGAAAAGCACGTTAAGTTTATTTCCAAGCAAAAGATCTATTTTGTAGGCACTGCAACTGATGACAGCAAAGTCAATATTTCACCAAAAGGTATGGATTCTTTCAAAGTGTTAGACAGCAATACCATTGCTTGGCTAAATGTTACTGGTAGCGGTAACGAAACAGCTGCCCATGTTCAAACACACCCAAGAATGACTATTATGTTCGCAGCGTTCGAGGGTAACCCGATGATTTTGAGATTATACGGTGATGCAACTGCTATTCACCGCAATGACCCTGAGTGGAGCAAACTATATTGTCAGTTCTCACCAATTCCTGGAGTAAGACAAATATTCAAGCTATCTATTGAAATGGTTCAAACTTCATGTGGCATGTCAGTCCCATTTTTCGACTATGTGGAGGGGCGAGAGCAACTAAATGATTGGGCTGTCAAAAAAGGCGAAGATGGCATAAAAGATTATTGGCAACAAAAAAATCAGGTAAGCCTTGATGGCATCCCTACAAATATACTAAATAAAAATGCCTAACCAGAAGTTCACTCCGCAAATTTGCGCTTTTTTCAAAGAAACGTACAAACGTGCCAAGTTATTACGCCGGTAAGCTTAGCGTTAAATATCAAACGTACATAGGGAAATAAATGAACATTGAAGTAATAATTGCAGATTATTTAAGTGAAAAACATGGAAATGATATTGTTCACTTATTAGATTCTTATGCCAAAGATCCAATGGGCGGAGGAGAGTCATTACCTCTTTATGTTAAAGAAAATCTTGTGGCTGAATTGGCTAAACTTTCTTATGCGTTTAGTTTAATTTGTTATGTTGGCAGTGAACCTGCTGGACTAATCAATTGCTTCGATGGTTTTTCATCTTTTTCATGCAAGCCCCTGATAAATATTCATGATGTTATTGTTTTAAATGAATTTCGGGGCCTTGGTATTAGCCAACTTTTGTTAAACGAAGTTGAAAATATCGCTAAAGAAAAAGGGTGCAGTAAAATAACTCTTGAAGTTTTAGAAGGTAACAATGCAGCTAAAAAAGCATATTTAAAGCAGGGCTTTGCAGGCTATGAACTTGATCCTGAAATGGGTAAGGCATTATTCTGGCAAAAGTCCATTGAAAACACTTAACCTAAAGCTCAAACGGATAATGAATATCCCCCGCTTTAACGGAGTCAATAATTGAAGCTAACATGGAAGTATGACCAAGAAAATATCAACTGGAAAGAGCTCTCAAATTTATACAGAATTGCTCCACTTGGAGAGAAAAAAGCCGAAAACCTTCAGAAGGCTTTCGTTAACAGTATGTTTAAATGTTTTGTTTTTGATTCATCAACATTAATTGGTGTAGGTCGAGCATTGGCTGATGGTATCGATTGCTCATATATTTGCGATGTGGCGGTACACCCTGAATGGCAAGGAATAGGTTTAGGTAAAGAAATAATAGAGAAGCTAACAGTTCTATCAAAAGACCATAAGAAAATAATTTTATACACTAATCCTGGCAAAGAAGGTTTTTACAAAAAACTGGGGTTTAGTCGTATGAATACTGCAATGGCTATATTTCAAGACCAAACATTTGCGTTAGAAGTAGGCTTGGTCAATGAAACATAAAAAGCTAGAACGGACAAAATATGGTCGCAGTTTAGCTAAGCGTTAGGTTTATAAAAAGGAATTTTAAATGAGCATATTTGCATTATCTGAAACTGACTTACTCACTGTATTAACGCCCATTGCTCAAAGTATGCAAGTAGGCTGGGATGAAGATAATTATGAAAAATTCTCTGAGTATTTTTCTGACAAGATGAAGGAGTATGTTGATGTCGAAAATTATTCGAAGCAAAGAGAAGAAATATTTCCAGATTTAGGTAAACACAAAAAAATAGAATTACTTGCAACGCATACAAACCCCGATGAAATAATCGTGATGTGGCGGCTGTATTGCACAAATAGGGAAGCTCCTGCGCTAACAACGTACTTCTTTAAAGAAAGTGACGGGAAAGTAGAAATTGCAGCTGCCAGCATTAACTACTAAGAGCCAGGCTAACCAATCAATCTTGCGAAGCTTTGTGTGCTGTCATGTTTTGTGCAGAGCACAAAAAGCGCCATCCCACTTCTTCCGAAAATTGCGGTGTTAAGTTCTATATGAAAAAACTCATAGTCATTGTGATTTCTATAGTTATTTTTAGTGTGTTAGCTGTACTTGTTGCAAGGCTTACTGCCCCCAATAGCTTTTTTACGCTCCATGATATAGCTCCTTCGGTATTTGGTGCAGATTTAAACCTAATAAAATCCATCATAGAAAAAAGTAAAATTGAAAACGGCTATTATCCAGAGAATCTTGATGGAATCATGCCTGAGCAAGGCTTATCCCTATCAAAAGGCTTCTGCAACAATAATTTAAGGTACAAATACCCGGGGACACACAGCTCAGATGGCTATGATCTTTGGTTTGAGCCATGTGAACGCTTAAAAACAGAGAGTATTTCAAATTGGTAAAACTTAACAAGAACAGCAACAGCGACGTTCGTGCCTCACGCGCGTTCTGTTGGCGTTATGTGTCCGGTAAGGTCATTGCCGGTAAAGTTGAAAAGAACCACGAGATGGATTTTAAATGAGCAAGATTGAAGTTGGGCTTGGTGTAGTAATTGTTGGGTTAGTTTTATTTTCAGCCAAATCTTGGCTCGGATCTGATAGCACCGATGCTTTGGAAGAGTGTATACAGGGTAATAGCACGGTAAGAGAGTCTAATGAATGTCGCGAACTTTTTATAAGCGCCAAAAAATGGTGCTCTGATAATGGTGGTATTTTGAATAGTGAGTATATCTGTGAAATATCAGGCTCAATGACAGTTGAAGAATTAAATTCTCTAGGTTCACAATGATAATTAAACACATAACCAGTAGCACCAACGGACTCCGTAATGTTTGCACCTT
>ENA-OSET01005491-OSET01005491.1-sediment-metagenome-genome-assembly--contig:-NODE-5491-length-10679-cov-25.742879_pt1 | contig 10679 bp, 8 predicted proteins | sample MGYA00237882_ERZ534229 | MGnify/ENA primary metagenome ERZ534229 (study PRJEB26408, sample SAMN06266212) | sediment metagenome | isolation source: Hudson Canyon methane seep mesocosm | place...
AATTTGTAGGTAGCCATTACCTGAATAGCAGCAATCACATCTGCCAAGCGATTATCATTTTCTGTATAGGGATTTTTTTTAACTTTACTCATGATTTTCCTTAGCATTTAACGTAAAAATAACTTACTGTGCTCAGCGTCAGGACTAAGCAAACTGATGGACTATTTTCAGCAATATGAACTTTTAATTAGAAGAATTAAGGCAAGTTGGTTGCCAAGTTATAAAAACCTTGATAGCTAGCTTATTTTACTTTCTTTTAGCTATTTCAAGCTGGCTAACCCCATGATTTTCCATGATTTTCTTTCAAGCTGGTTAACCCCATGATTTCCCCTATTCACAAACAGTTCTCTAACAACCCTAAAGGGTTTGAGGCATTTTTTCTCTGGATAAATAAGAGCAAAAAAGAAGTCTATACCTGTCTCGAAGCAACCGGTATTTATAGCTTTGATCTAGCGCAATATTTATCTCATAAAAAAATAAACGTCATGGTCGTTAACCCGATTATCACACATGCCTTTTTTAAGATGGAGTTAAATCGTAATAAAACAGATAAGGCGGATGCTCAGCTTATTGCCAGGTATTGTGAGCATGTTGTTGTAACCGGTGGCTACGAAAAGAAATCCTATCAACCTAAAGGCAGGCGACAAAGCGAATACAAAAGCTATGCCGACTCAGCTGCCGCCTTCCTGAAAAAAAATGGTATCAACCAATCAGACATAACCAGCCTACCCACGCCAGACTCCGCACAAAACCGCACTTTTTAAGTGCAGTTATTGTAAGAGATTGGTTAATAAAACAAAAAAATAAAACCCAGGCGATTGATGTTATTTCAGAAGGCGTACACGCAAGAAGAGCACTAACTTTATACCAAATGGTTTTTGCAAATAAGAAGGATATTGGTATCATGGCGGGAATATCAGAAGAATATCTGTTAGAGTCTTGGTGGCAAACAAGCGCGGGCGTTAAAACAGTGATAAGTGAAGTAGTGGGCTTAATTTGGGTGGCATGTTGTTTTCACCCGGGGGAGTATCAGTCACATGAAGAGCAGTGGGGAATTATTAAAAGAAAACTGCCCTTAAGGACAATGGGTAATTTTCTTATAACGAGTAAAATCGTACTTAATTGATGCAATTATGTCAGTAAAGTTATGTGTTTTAATTTGAATAAAAGGTGAATTCAATGAATAAATTTATATTAGTTTTAATGAGTACGGTGCTACTGCTCTCATGTGCGTCTAAGCCAGAAAAAGTAGACATCGTAGGGCAGATCAATCAAGATATCAAAATTAATCCTTCTGCCGTCGGCGGTACAGGAATAAACTATTATGTCTGTGATGATGGTGATGATGCAAATGATGGTTTGAGTGAAGCAACACCATGGAAAACTTTTGCAAAAGGCATAGGGAAATTTAAAAAAATGGAGGCAGGTGATGCCGTGCTATTTTGTCGAGGCGGTGTTTTTATCACAACAAAAACAGAAAAAATTGCAAATTTTAAATGCCAAGCAAGTAACCCCTGCATAATAAGTGACTACTACAATCCGGTATCACAAGTTGCAGATGTACCCCCAGTGATAATTAGCCAGCATACAAGTGAAGTTTTTAACTTCCAAGATTCAGGAAGGGCTGATCATGATGAAGGGTATTTATTAGAAAATTTTAATTTGAAGGGCCCAGGGGTCGATCAAGGAGAAGGCTTCTTTTTCTATAATGATGTAGATGACGTACGACTACAAAACATAACAATAAGTTCATTTAAAGTAGGGATCAATATAGGAGGCTCAAATAAGCCGAGTCCAGGCAGTGACAGCTATAATGAAAGAATAACAGGAAATAACGTATTTGCAGACAACCTTAATTCATTTGTAATAGGGATAGGCAAAGAAGATTTTCTGGAAAAATTAGTTATAGATATTATTGAAGAGCCAGCCGTAGTTATAGACGAGCCAGTTTTAGCGGTTGAAGAACGAGTTTTAGTAGTTAACGAGCCGGTCGTAGTCATAGAAGAGCCAATAATCACTAGTATCGACGGCACTTATTTTGTATGTGATACCGGTAGTGATGACAATGATGGACTTAGCCCAGATACCCCTTGGCTTACCTATGCTAAAGCGATGGGGCAATTTAATTCCTTACAAGCAGGTGAAAGTATTAATTTTTGTAGAGGTGGTGTTTTTTATGTGGAGCTTACACCTAGGCTAGCTAATTTTAATTGTACTGCAGGTAATAAATGTCAAGTTAGTGATTATTATGCGAGTGTAGGTAGCGGTAGTGCGGCATTGGAAAGACCCAAAATTATTAGTTTAATGGGTGAGGTTTTATTTAAATTCGAAGAAAATGGTAATGCCGATCAAGATGGGGGCTATCTAATAGAGAATTTAATTTTGGAAGGTTCTGTAGCTAAAGATGCAGCAATATATCTATTTAATGATGTGGATGATTTGACTGTTAGTAATGTAAAAATGGATGGGTTTAAATTTGGGATTAGTCTTATGGGGACTAATGCTTTAAATGAAGGTAGTAATGGTCAAAATGAACGGATTATTTTTGAGAATAACCAAGTTGTTAATAACTCAGGTCAAGGTTGGTTAGGGGGCTGTTCTGATTGCGTGATTCGCTCTAATTATTTTGAAAATAATGGTTTTGCTAAGGCTGTGGGTAACCATAATTTCTATTTTTCAGCACATAATGATGTCAATATTCTAATTACTGATAATACATTTAAAAAATCAACACATGTAGATGGCCGCTGTGACGGGGTTGCAGTAGTGATGCATGGAGTAGGTAAGAATATAACCATTGAAAATAATTTAATCGATGAAAGCTTGAATAATCCAACATCAAGTTGCTGGGGGCTTGCTGTCGATCCAGGATATAGTTTTGAAGAATCATTTGAACATTTAGTGATTCGTGGAAATACTGTGATGAATACTGGATATTTAGGGATTGGCTGCGCATCGTGTGTCGATGTATTGATAGAAAATAATATAATTATTAATGAAGGTGATATGTTTTTTGAAGGAGTTTCGGTGCCTAACCGTAATGAAGATACTGTGAAATCTTCAGGTATAATCGTTAGAAATAATGAAGTTGTTTTATCACTTAGCAGCATATATAAATCAAAACAAGGTTTTAAGATTGGCCCTAAAGACGGAAGCTTTACAATCAATAATAATACAGTGCGTACAAATTATAAGCTGGCCGTATGTGCGACTGTAACGGGAGGAATAGTGGCGACTGCAGATCAGTGTGTAATTGTTAATAATTAAATTGTCATTGTTTTTTTGCATTAGTTAAGTGTTCTTAGTAAAAGGCCTAGGTGAGTTGAGGGGGATTAAATGAGCTACATTTCTCCTCTTCTCACTCAGTTTCCAGCACGAGAATGAACTTACTAACTCCACCTTAATGGCTGTTGTAGTTATGCTGTACGGGCAATCCTTTATGGTTGCCCTCATACGTGCAATAATCATAAACAATGTAGCCCCGTATATAACAAAGTGAAATACGGGAAACCATACCGACAGAAAAATATAACCTCTTAAGGTGATAATAAAAAATGAAATAGACTATGCTTACCTTCATAATACAAAGAAAACAAACATATCACTTATAAGTCAAATAACTCCCATCGAAACCAATGAGCAAAGGAAATGCACTCGCGTATATCATCTTACTTTTATGGCCTCTTATCTCAATAAGGCTATACCAAAAAAAAACCATACAAGAAGCTACATTATGGGTGTTGCTCGGTGGCTTTATGCTTTTACCTGTATTGACGGAGGTTGACTTCCCTCTAATCCCTCCTTTAGGTAAACATTCAATGCCTGTTTTATCAGTAATTATCGGTTGCTGGTTCATAAAAGGTAAATCTATTAATTATTTTAAGCACACAGGCTTGCTTAAAATTCTCTCGCTATCTATTCTCGTACTACCTTTTATTACCGCAGAGCTGAATACCGATAGAATTGTTATGGGGGGGATGGTTTTGCCCGCATTAACACATCATGATGCACTTTCAGCTGTCATCAATAAAATTCTTTTTATGAGTCCTTTTTTTATAGGGCTGCAGTTTTATAAAAGCTATCAAGACCAATTATTAATGTTTAAAGTGCTAGTGCTTGCTGGTTTATGCTATACAATCCCTATATTGTATGAAACACGAATGAGCCCGCAATTACACTCAATTTTTTATGGGTATTTTCCGCATAGCTGGGTACAGCAAAGAAGGGCGGGTGGGTTTCGTGCGGTTGTATTTATGGGGCACGGACTTTTAGTCGCTTTTTTTATAGCTTGCGTACTGACAGCGACAAGTGCCTTATGGAAAGTAGGCGAAAAGGTTCATCGTTTTTCTCTTGGAAAGATGCGCTATTATTTACTTGTTGTCTTGGTGTTATGTAAAAGCATGGCAGCTCTTATGTATGGAGTGTTTACTTTTGTTATGATTTGTATAATGCCTTATAAAATGCAATTTAGGGCAGCGATATTCTTGGCTTGTTTGTCTATTTTATACCCAACCTTATCTATTATTAAAGTATTTCCTCATCAACAACTTGGAGAGTTAGCAAGCAGCTACTTGGGGCCAGAAAGAGCTCAATCATTAGTTTATCGATTTGATAATGAACATAGGTTAGTAGAACATGCGCGTAAACGATTCTTCTTTGGCTGGGGGGGGTGGGGAAGAAATAAGGTGTACGATGAAGACACGGGAGAAAACTTGACTGTGACAGATGGGCGTTGGATTATTGTTTTTGGAAAGTCTGGTTGGCTGGGCTTTATTGCTGAGTTTTTTATCATGGCATTAAGCATTTTTAGAGCCAAAATAGCCGCCACACTCATAAAAGACAAGCAACAACAAACCCTACTCGCTGCACATGCCTTGATAGTAGGTATTCTCATGATAGACCAGCTTCCCAACTCTTCATTAGCTCCATGGCTGTGGCTATTGGTCGGGATATTACTGGGCCGATCTGAAGCAATTATTACAGAGAGTAAAAAACTAGCTAAAAAGGTAAACCCTTACAACAACTCAACCCTAGTCATTAACTTGGAGGATTAAATCAATGTACGGAAGCCTTAAAAAACTCTATTTAGAATTTTCACGTGAAGAAAAAAGAAAACTCTTTTTATTATTGGTTGTAGTTGTTATTACAGCGTTATTACAAGTTATAGGTGTAGCTTCTATCTTTCCGTTTATAGCCGTTGCAACAGACCCAACAAGTATTGATAGTAACCAGTACTTAAGTTTATTAAAAACTTTTTTAATGGTGAATGAGCGAGAGTTTATAATTATTTTAGGTGGGCTAGTTTTACTAAGTTTGATTTTGACAAATACTTTTTTAGTCTTTAGCCAATGGCGTACTTCAAAATTCTTAGCGACTACTGTTCATAATTTAACTAATAAAATGTTTCGACGTTATCTTTATGAAAATTATGAATTTCACTTACAGCGGAATAGTGCAGAACTAATTAAAAACTTAACCTCAGAAGTAGGGCGAGTGGTAAATGGTGGAATAATGAGTTCTGTTAATATTATTTCAGGGAGTATTACAACTCTGTTTATTTTAATATTACTTATTTTGGTTAACCCATACATTGCAATGTCTGTTTGTGGCGTACTAGGCGGTACGTATGCTTTGGTTTATTGGGCTATTAGAGTAAAAATGGCATGGGTTGGAGTAGAAACAACTCGATTGATGACCGAAAGAATGAAATGTTATAGTGAGGCACTAGGAGGAGTAAAGGAACTTAGTGTTTTAGGGCGAGAGAAATTATATATAGATAATTTCCTAAAAGTATCTGAAAAGATAGTTAAGTATAAAGTGTATAGTACGGCAGTAATGGATTTGCCAAGGTATTTAATAGAAGTTATTTCATTTGGTGGGATAATTTCTATTACCATTTATTTAGTTGCAATACAGGGAGATACAAAAACTGCACTGCCGATGATTGCACTTTATGGCTTGGCAGCATATCGACTAATGCCTGCACTGCAAAGTATTTTTAAAAGTTTTGCGACATTAAAGCACGATATGGCGGCAGTTGATTTATTTTATGATGATTTAAAAATGGGGGAACGGCCTTTACTTAAAATAGATGGTAGTAAAGATACAAATCATACCCCTTGTAAATTTAAAAAAAGCCTATGTTTAAAAAATATTAATTATAAATATTTCGGCGCATCAAAACATGCTGTTAAGCAGCTAACATTACAAATTAAAGCCAAAACAAGTGTTGGAATAGTCGGGAGTAGTGGGTCTGGAAAGTCTACACTAGTGGATATTATTCTTGGTTTATTAGAACCGCAGCAAGGTGAGTTGATTATTGATGGAAAAAGGTTAACAACAGAGGGTATGAGGGCGTGGCAAAATAATATCGGCTATGTCCCTCAGGTGATTTTTCTTGCGGACTCAAGTATTCGTGAAAATATAGCTTTTGGCATTCCGAGTAATCAAATAGATCAGCGGTTAGTTGAGGTTGCTGCCAAAACAGCAGAATTACATGATTTTATTGTTAATGAGCTAGATGGTGGCTACGCTGCAATTGTTGGTGAAAGGGGGGTCAGATTGAGTGGTGGTCAGCGTCAAAGAATTGGAATAGCCCGAGCTTTATATTATAACCCTGATGTATTGATATTAGATGAAGCAACAAGTGCGTTAGACTCTCCTACAGAGCAGTCCATTATAGATTCAGTTTATAAATTGGCGCATGAAAAAACAATCGTTATGATAGCACACCGATTAACTACTATTAAAGCATGTGATGAAATCGTAATTATGGAAAGAGGTGTGATAGTTGATCAAGGGGAGTATGAAGAACTAACTAAGAGTAGTGAAAGTTTTAGAAAGCTCTTATTAAAGCAAAATATAAAGTAAGAGATATTTATAAATGAAAATATTAATTGATAATAGTGGCTATGAGTTAAAGAATCAAGGTGATTTAGCTATGCTAATTGTTACTGCTAATCGGTTTCATCGGCAATATCCTAATGCTAAAATTCAAATAATGACTGTTGTGCCAGAGAGACTTAAAGAAATTATCCCTTATGCTAATCCAGTTTCCACAAAGGGTCGAGGCCAATGGGCAATGCAATGGAGCCTGTTTGGCGGAGTGCATAAATTATTTCCTGATTGTTTGCATGACTGGTTGACAATACAAGAGTCTCTTTTGAAAATTAAATACCCTGATTTTTCTTTATGGTGGATAAAGCGAAGGCTTATTAAGCGTGGATATAATGTAGATCCATTGATAAATTATTTAGAGATGATGCAAGGTACTGATGTAGTAATTGCATCGGGTGGCGGCTACATTACAGATGCTTTTGAAATACACGCAATTAGAGTTTTACAAACCCTTGCCTTGGCACAACGATTGGGTAAACCAACAGCGATGTTTGGGCAAGGTCTTGGCCCATTAAAAAAAGAAGCTATTTTATTTTGGGCTAAGAAAGTGTTACCCAATTTAGAATGTTTAGGGTTGAGAGAGTCTGTTTATTCTAGGCCCTATGCCCAATTAGTAAATGTACCAGTAAACAAAATTGAGGTAACAGGGGATGATGCAATTTCATTGGTCTATGCGTCAAAAGCATTGAATTTAGGTGATGAAATTGGTGTTAATTTAAGGGTATCAAGCTACTCAGGCTTGACTGATGATGTTTTAGAACAATTCAGGTTAATTCTTACAGAAGTATCTGAAAAACTAAAGACTGAACTATGTGCGGTTCCAATATCTTCGCATAGCGGTGATTCGGATTTTTATTCCATACAAAAAATACTTGGAGGTGGTTTGCCAAGTAAGGAAAGTTTTGATACACCGCTGAAGATAATTAAGCAAGTTGGAAGCTGTCGGATTGTGATTACGGGGAGTTATCATGCGGGAGTTTTTGCTCTTTCTCAAGGTGTTACTGTTATTGCTGTGGTAGCCTCGGACTATTATCGATATAAATTTGAAGGTTTGGCGAATCAATTTGGTGAGGGATGTTTTATTGTTGATAGAGATATACCAGAGTTTGATAATAAATTTAAAAGTGCTGTAACTGAGGCATGGAAGAATGCTGAGGTCATTCGACCAAAGTTATTGGAAAAAGCACAAAAGCAAATAGAAAAAGGTGATGTAGCTTATCAAATATTTTACAAGGCTTGTAATAGGAGTGACAAATGAGGTCGGTTATTATTTCTGTATTAATGCCCGTTTACAACGCCCAAAAATATATCAAAGTTGCATTAGAGAGCATATTAAATCAAACTTTTACTGATTTTGAGTTCATTATTATTAATGACGGTTCAAGCGATGAGAGTTTAAAAATAATTGAAGGCTATGCTCTGCAGGATGCACGTATTAAGGTAGTCAATAGAGAAAATAAAGGCTTAATCAAGACATTAAACGAAGGGCTTAAATTAGCGAAGGGAAAGTATATTGCACGTATGGATGCTGATGATATAAGTTTGCCATTAAGGTTTGAAAGGCAGTTGCAGTATTTGGAAGAGCATTCAGATTGTATTGCTGTTGGCACTTTTGCGACGTTAATTGATTCTGATGGTGATGTTATTGGGCCGATGGGTTCATTGCAAAGACATTCGGAAATTGATGATGCGCACTTAAATGGAAAAGGGGGCGCGATAGTACATCCTTCAGCAATGTTTAGACGAAAAGTCGTACTTGAAGCTGGTGGATACTTAGATGATTTCGCATATGCAGAAGACTTGGAATTGTGGTTGAGGCTTGCAGAAGTCGGTAAATTAGCTAATATACCTGAGGCACTATTTTTATATCGACAGCATTTGGGGAGCATTGGTTACACAAAAAGGTTGAGTCAATTTGAAAGTGCTAAAAAAGCAGTGTATGTAGCTTGTAAGCGTAGAAGTATAGATTTTTCGTCTTCTGCTTTTTATGCTGAAACAATGACTACACCAGAACTTATTGATATTTATATTAAATGGGGGTGGTGGGCTTTGAATGGTAAGAATATTCCGGTCGCACGAAAATACGCAAAAAAATCGTTATTAATAACTCCATTTAACTGGCAAGTATGGAAGTTAATGGCCTGTTGTATTCGAGGGTATTAAATGAGAATCACCTTTGTTGTACCTACATTAAATTTAACTGGCGGCCTACGGGTCGTATCTATTTATGCAAAACTACTTGCTGAGAAAGGACATATTGTTACTGTTGTCTCGCCTAAAGAAAAAACTCCTACATTTAAGCAAAAGATTAAGTGTGCTTTAAAATGGAAAAATTATCAGTTTAAAAATCATTTTGATACCACATTTTTTGCAAATGTAGATTATTCGGTAGCGTTATCTAAGTATAGTCATCAGGTTTTTGAAGAGGATGTACCTGATGCGGATGTAGTGATTGCAACATGGTGGAAAACTGCGGAGTGGGTAAATGACTTTGCTGATGAAAAAGGAACAAAAGTTTATTTTATTCAGCACTATGAAGCGCATATTGGTCAGCCGGTTGAAAGAGTAATGGAAACATATCGTTTTCCTTTTTATAAAATAACTATAGCAAACTGGCTAGTATCGCTTATGGAAAAAGATTATGCTGATAATAAGTCTTTTTTGGTTCCTAATAGTGTAGATCATGAATTATTTTATGCTGATGCTAGAACAAAACAAGATATTCCAACGATTGGTTTTTTGTTTTCAGAGGTTGAGTTTAAAGGAATAGAAACCACATTAAAGGTAATTGATAACCTAAAACAGAAAATACCTACCTTGCGAGTGATTGCTTTTGGTTCACATTTTCCTACGATATTTGATGTGCCTGATTATGTTGAATTAAGCATTAACCCTAAACAGCAAGATATTCGCTTGCTGTATCAGCAGTGTGATCTTTGGTTGTGTTGTAGTTTGATTGAAGGATTTGGTTTAACTATTTTAGAGGCAATGGCTTGCCGTACACCTGCAGTCTCTACAAAGTGTGGCGGACCTGAAGATATTATCTCCGAAGGTGTGAATGGGTATCTTTGTGAAGTTGATGATATAGAGGCATTAGCGATTGCAGCTCAGCGGATTTTAGATTTTGGTGAGCAAGAGTGGCAGGTATTTTCTGAACAAGCTTATGCACATGCGCATAGTTACTCATGGAGGGATGCAGTAGCTCTTTTTGAAGCTGCCTTGCAGCAAGCTTACATATGTGAAAATAAAGAGTAAAGAAAGTGATTGTGTTAGCCGTGTTTGTACAAGTAGAATTCAATTGTATAAAGGATTTATGTGAATTAATAGAAGGTTTTTAAAAAAATGAATTTACTACTAGATCGACAAGCTTTAATTCTGAACAAGAATAGAATTGGAGATTTATCAGAGATTGCATGCCAGTTTACATGGCGTGAAAGGCTGAGGCCAACTCATCGAAAAGTAACTAAAGGATTTTATAGCTTAAAAAAATTAGATGTAAAATTGCCCGATTTTTTAATTATTGGCTGTCAAAAATGTGGAACAAGCTCTTTGCATCATTACTTAGCTCAACACCCCTCGGTATGGAGCCCAGAAAAGAAGGAGTTACATTTTTTTGATTATTATTATGATTTTGGTTTACCAGCTTATAAGCAATATTTTAAAAACCAACCAAGTAATATGGATAGTCTCTTGGTAGGTGAGGCTACACCTGAATATATTTTCCAGCCATATGCGGCAGAACGAATTAAGCAAACATTACCAAGTACTAAAGCGATTGTATT
>ENA-OSET01005493-OSET01005493.1-sediment-metagenome-genome-assembly--contig:-NODE-5493-length-10676-cov-3.075951_pt1 | contig 10676 bp, 8 predicted proteins | sample MGYA00237882_ERZ534229 | MGnify/ENA primary metagenome ERZ534229 (study PRJEB26408, sample SAMN06266212) | sediment metagenome | isolation source: Hudson Canyon methane seep mesocosm | place: USA:Hudson...
CATCGGCCCGCTCATTGGACATCGGGGCACAGATCACGCCGCTGGTGTGGCGGATCATGAAGGCCATCTTCTCAGGCGTCATGGCGTCGGCGGCGATGATCAGGTCGCCCTCGTTCTCACGATCCTCGTCGTCGACCACGATCAGGAACTCACCCCTGGCGTAGGCCTCGATGGCGTCTTCGATGGTGGACAACGGCATCAGCCGCCTCCTTCTTGGTTCACAGGCTGGTTGTCAGGCTGGTCGGCCGGTTCGCCAGATTGCTGGTCGGTAGTTTCGTGGTCGGCAGGCCCGTAGGCGACAGCGGGCCCGTCATCGGCCGGGTATCCGTAGTCGGAACCGACCCGGCCGGTGGCCAGCAGGCCCACCACGTACCGGGCCAGAACATCCACCTCTACGTTGACCAGGTCGCCGGGAGCCAGGCGGCCGAACGTCGTGACGTCCAGCGTGTGGGGGATCAACGCCACGTCGAACGTGTCGCGACCAACGGACGCCACGGTCAGGCTCGCTCCGTCAAGGGTTATCGAACCCTTCTCCACGATCTGCCCGGCGAGCTCGTCGGGCAATCGGAAGGTGAGACGACGTGACCCGTCGGACAGGGTCTCGAGGTCCACAACCTCGGTGACGGTGTCCACATGCCCCTGGACCACATGGCCGCCGAACCGGCCGCCGGCGGCAAGCGGACGTTCGAGGTTGACGGCCACACCCCGCCCCATGGCGCCCAGCGTGGTGCGTTCGAGGGTCTCTGGTACAGCATCCACGGCGAACCAGGCCTCCCCCCACTCCACGACGGTGAGGCAGCAGCCGTTCACGGCAATGGAGGCCCCGAGGCTGACGTCAGCGAGCACGGTCACCGCATCCACGACGAGGCGCCGACCGTCGCCGACCTCGTCGATCGAACGGATGCTGCCGAGTTCCTCGACTATTCCGGTGAACATGCGTTCCGTGCGCTCCTGGATGTCCGACCTCGGACTACATGGTCGACGGGACACGACGGAACGCGACCAGCGGTCACGGCCACCGAAACCCGACGGGCCAGTGGCCGCGGCACGATCGCCGCTTCCGACGTCCTCTCCCATCCGGACTCTGACCGTCGGCCCAGGACTTGCACCTGATCGGCCCCGAATGACGCCTCGCGGCAACCATCCAAGGTTCGCGGGCTCGTCGGATTACTCCGACTCACCGCCGGTAGGGACTTTCACCCAACCCCGAGGACTCTGTTGTGGACCCAGCGTACCGGTACCCGACGGCGCCACATCCAGCCAGAGCTCAGTACAGGCCCAGCAGGCGTCCTGACATCGCCAGCACCGCCACCGCCATCACCGGCCGGACCACCCTCGAACCACCGGAGACCGTCAGCCGGGCACCGATCGCGCCACCGCCGGCGAAGCCGACGGCGAGGGCCAGTGCCGGCCCCCAGTCGACCAGGCCACCGAGGATGAACACCGGAAGGGCTGTGATGGTCACCACCAGGATGACAACCGCCTTGACGCTGTTGGCCACCACGAGGTCGAGACCAGAGCGCGAGAGGGTCAGCACCAGCAGCAGGCCGATCCCCGCCTGGAAGGCTCCCGCGTAACAACCCACCCCGAAGAAGACGAGGGCCGCGACCGAACCGGTCCAGGGGCGATCCGCCGCCTTCAGCTTCGGTGGGCGGAGGGAGAGCACGAGAAGCGGAACCATCAGCACTCCGAAGACCCGCTCGAACGACTCGGCAGGCAACCTGGAGATGAGGACCGAACCGGTAACCGAGCCCGCTATCACCGGAACCAGCACCGGCAGAGCCCGCGACAACCCTGACGTCCCCAGGCGACGGAAGGTCGCCGATGCGCTCAGGTTCGAGGCCAGGATGCCGACCCTGTTGGAGCCGTTGGCCACGTCGCCCGGCAGGCCCGTCAGGACGAGTAGGGGAACGGTCAGGAGCGACCCTCCACCCGCCATGGTGTTGACGGATCCAGCCAGGAGGCCGCCACCCACCAGGAGCACTACGTCGAGTAGGTCCACGGGTCGATGCTGCGTCAGGCCAGCGCGGCCCGGGTCTCGGCCACGTCCCGATGGAGCTGGTCGACCAGGGAATCGAGGCCCTCGAACTGGAGTTGGCCCCGAAGGCGACGGACGAAGCGGACCCGAGCCACCTCGTCGTACAGGTCCGGTCCACCGGAGTCGGGCCCTCCGACGTCCAACAGGTGAGCCTCGAGCAGCAGGTCACCGTCCTCGTGGAACTGTGGACGAGTTCCCAGGGAGATCGCCGCCGGGAACACCGACCCGTCGGGACGCTCGTACCAACCGGCATAGACGGCATCCTCCGGGAGCAGGATCGATGGGTCGACACGCACGTTCGCCGTCGGAAATCCCAGCTCACGACCTCGCCTGTCGCCGCCGCCGACCACTCCCCGAACCTCATAGGGCCTGCCCAGCATCGAGTTGGCGAGCTTCAGGTCACCTCGTGCCAGTGCCCGGCGGATGAAGGTGGACGAGACCTGTTCGTGATCCCTCGCAGGCATGCCGTTGGGCCCGACCAAGTCCAGTCCGATCACCTCGAACCCCAGGGCGGCTCCGGCCTCACGCAGCATCGCAACGTTGCCGAGCCTCTGGTGCCCGAAGTGGAAGTCCTCACCCACGACCACCAGACCGATGCCCATGCCATCGACCAGAACGTCGCGGATGAACGACCCGGCCGACTCCCCAGCCCGCTCCTCGTCGAACGGCAGGACCAGCGCCATGTCGACACCGGTCGTCGCCAACTGCTCCAGCTTCTGGTCGATGTCGGCGAGGAGCAGCGGAGCCGACCCGGGACGAACCACGCTGGCCGGATGCCGGTCGAAGGTGAGGACCGCCGACGTGAGGCTCCGTTCGACCGCCAGACGGCAAACCTCGGCGATCACCTTCCTGTGACCCGTGTGCACGCCGTCATAGGCGCCGATCGTGACGGCGGTACCGGGCGCCGAAGGGTCGCGCTGGCTCAGGTCCCGGCGAATCTCCACGCGGTTGAGGCTAGCGAGGGCCCACGGGTAGCACTGTCAGCGGAACGCCCGTTCAGGAACCGGCCGGGGCCAGCACCATCACCGGCCTGGATTGACCCCCATGCGGTTCGTAGACCGCCAGCAGGCTCCCGTCGGGACCGTAGACCGGCCACGGGCCCTCCCCCCCGCTCCCATCGGCGAACCCGAGGTGCTCCAGTTCCAGGGGTCGGCCAAACGAGATCTCCAACGCCGTCGCTTCATCGACGCTGATGCCCGACAGGTCCCTCAGGGCTTCGGACATCGAAAGCAGCACCGGAGCCTCGACAGGATGCGCTTCCGAGATGGTGAAGGATCCGACGGCTGTCCGGCGAAGGTCGCGGAGATGTGCCCCGCCGCCGAGCGCCGTGCCCAGATCGGCGGCCAGGGTGCGAACGTAGGTGCCGGACGAGCACTCCACCACGGCGTCGTACACCCCCGGCTCGTCGGCGGGACTGATGTCGAAGCGGGTTACCGAGACCGGTCGGGCCCGGCGCTCCACCTCGCCGCCCTCACGCGCTATCTCGTAGAGGCGTCGGCCGTCCACCTTCACCGCCGAGACCATGGGCGGCACCTGTTGGATGTCGCCCACGAAACGACGGGCAGCCCGGACCACCTGGTCCACGGTCACAGCCGACATGTCGTGGACCGCCGTCACCTCACCCGAGGCATCCAACGTGGTGGTCTCACTCCCCAGGACCACCCGGCCCACGTAGCTCTTTGGTAGCAGGGTCAGGAATCGGAGGAGGCGGGTCGCCCTGCCCACCCCGAGCACCAGGACACCCGTGGCGTCAGGATCCAGCGTTCCCGAGTGGCCGACCTTGCGGGTGCCCAGGACCCCACGGGCCTTGGCCACCACGTCATGGCTCGTCCAGCCGGCTTCCTTGTCGATGACGGCGATCCCATCAGGGCCGGCCGATCGTCCTGCCACGTCATTCCTCCTCGTCGGAAGAATCCAGCCCGCGGAGGATCTCCTCGATCCGATCAGCGGAACGGGCTGTCTCGTCGACCACGAAGGTCAACGGCGGGACCCGACGCAGCCTCGCCTGGTCGCCGATGGCACGGTGCAGGCGGGGCCTCAGCTCGCCGAGGGCCTCCAGGAGCTCGTCGTCGTCGGCATCCGAGGTCACGTACACCCGAGCCATGCTCAGGTCACGGTCGGTCTCCACAGCGGAGATGGTCAGGAAGCCGAGGCGGTCATCGTCGATCCGCTCGAACTCCTCGGCCAGGATCCGGACCAGTAACTCGTTGAGCCTGTCAGCCCGGTCGTAGCCGCGGGCACCGCCGGCGGGTCGGCGACCCTGCGGCGCTCCACGTCCCATGGCCTGCCCCTAGGTGCGGGGAATCTCCCGCTCCTCGAACGTCTCGATGACGTCGCCTTCCTTCAGGTCCTGGTAGTCCGAAAGGCCGATGCCGCACTCGAAGCCCGACTGGACCTCCCGCACGTCCTCCTTGAACCGCCGCAGCGAGCTGACATCGCCCTTCCAGATGATCGTGCCATCGCGCAGGAAGCGGACCTTGGAGCCACGGGTGATGGTTCCGTTGGTGACGTAGCAACCGGCGATCCGGCCGATCCGGGGAACCGAGAAGATCTCCCGCACCTCGGCATCGCCGGTCACGACCTCCTCGAACACCGGGGCCAGCATGCCGAGCATGGCCGCCTCGATGTCCTCGACCAGCTTGTAGATGATCTCGTAGGACCGGATCTCGACGTTCTCGACGTCGGCCAGCTCCCGGGCCTTACGTTCCGGCCTGACGTTGAAGCCGATGATGGTGGCGTTCGATGTGGCCGCCAGCTGGATGTCGTTCTCGGTGATCCGGCCGACGGCCCGGTGCACGAACGCCAACTTGACGTCCTCGCGCTCCAACTTCCGGAGGCTCTCGGTGACCGCCTCCAGCGAACCGTTCACGTCGGCCTTCACGATCAGGTTCAACGTCGCCGTCTCACCCTTCTGGATCTGGGTGAAGATGTCCTCCAGGCGCGCTCCACCCGACAGGGCGTGGGCATCCCGGCCGATGTTGGCCTGACGACGCCAGTGGCCCCGCTTGTCGGCCACCCGGCCTGCGATCTTCTCGTTCGGGGCGACGACGAAGCCCTCGCCCGCATCAGCCACGTCGGACAGGCCGAGTACCTGTACCGGCATCGACGGTCCGGCCAACTTGACCTGCTCGCCGTCGGCGTTGACGAGGGCCCTCACCCGACCCCAGGCGGCGCCCGCCACCAGCGGGTCTCCGACCTTGAGCGTGCCGCGCTGGACCAGCACCGTTGCGACCGGACCCCGCCCGACGTCCAGGAAGGACTCCAGGACAACGCCCTGGGAGCGACCGTCAGGGTCGGCGCGGAGGTCCTCGATCTCGGCCACCACGTTCAGGTTGTCGAGGAGGTCGTCGACGCCCAGGTTCTGAAGGGCTGAGACCTCCACGACGACCGTGTCGCCTCCCCAGGATTCCGGCACGAGATCTTGCTCGGCCAGCTGGCCCAGAACCTTCTGCGGATCGGCGTTGTCCCGATCGATCTTGTTCAACGCCACGATGATCGGCACCTCTGCCGCCCGTGCGTGGTTGAGCGCCTCGATGGTCTGGGGCATCACACCGTCGTCGGCGGCCACCACCAGCACGACGATGTCGGTCGAGTCGGCGCCACGGGCCCGCATGGCCGTGAAGGCCTCGTGGCCGGGCGTGTCGATGAACGTGATACTCCGACCATCGTGTTCGGCCTGGTAGGCGCCGATGTGCTGTGTGATGCCGCCGGCCTCGTCGTCCACGACGTTGGCGTTGCGGATCTGGTCCAGCAGCTTGGTCTTGCCGTGGTCCACGTGTCCCATCACGGTGACGATCGGTGGGCGGATCGGTGCCTCGTCGTCCTCCATGTCGTCCACGACGTCGAGCAGCTTGAGCAGCTCGACCTCCTGCTCCTCACCCGGGTCCACCATGCGGATCTCGACGCCCAGTTCGGCGGCGAACAACTCGATCATGTCATCGGAGAGGGACTGCGTGGCCGTGACCATCTCACCCTGCTGCATGAGGAACCGGACCACATCGGCGGCCGTGCGATTCAGCTTTGGGCCGAGGTCCTGGGCGGTGCAGGAACGCTCCAGCACCACCTCGCCATCGGGTACGGCTGCGTCGTCAGGCGTGTAGGCGGGAACGTCCATCGGCTGGAGTTCTTCGCGGCGACGACGGCGACGTCCCTTGCGGCGCGGTGGACGACGGCCACCGGGACCACCACCGGGCCGGCCACCGGGACCACCACCGGGACCACCACCGGGCCGGCCACCGGGACCACCACCGGCACCGGGCACCGACTCGCGCGGTCCTCCACCCATCGGTGGACGACGACCCACTGGTGGCGGACCGGTACGACGACCCGGAGCGGGGCCGGTCGGCGCCGGAGTACTACGGCCACCCATACCGGGTGGCGGTGGGATCGGCTTGCCTGAAGACGACACGGGTGGGCCGGGGGGAGGCGGGATCGGCTTGCCGGATGCGGACAACGGCGGAGTGGAGCCGGGAGGTGGAACCAGGGCTGCCCCGGGATCCACGACCCTGGCTGCCAGGTCCGGAACGGTCGGGCCGTCATCTCTGGGCATCGGTTCTATGCCCGTTTGAGCGGCCGCCGGCTCAGGCTCGGCCATCTTCCTGGGCGGCGCCGAGGAACCGCTGGAGGAGATAACGCGCTTCGGGGCCACGGGCTCGGGTTCGGGCACTGGCTCGGACTCGGCGACGGCAGGTGTGGCTTCAACTGTCTCGACAGGCGCGGGCTCGGGCTCAGGCACGAATGCCTCAGCTTCCGCTGGCTCGACGGTCCCGGCTGGCTGAACTGGCTGAACTGGCTGAACTGGCTCGGCGACGGCCGGCGCTTCGGTAGCCGCGACGGCACCGTCGGCGAGGGGCTCGTCCTGAGCAGGCTCGATCCCAGCAGGCTCGGCCTCAGCCGGCTTGGCCTTTGCCGGCTTGGCCTTGGTTGCCTTTACCTTGGTTGCCTTGGCCTTTGCTGGCTTCTCCTCGACGGCCTCCTCGGGCTGGACCTCACGCCTCAGCCCCTCGCGGTCGGCCTTGCGCCTGACACGATCCGCCTGAGCCTCCACCATGCCCGAGGAATGGCTCTTCACCCCGACGCCCAGGGAGATGCAGAGGTCAAGCACCTCCGCGTTGGTCATCCCCATTTCTCGCGCCAACTCATAGACGCGGATGTTCTTCGGCACGGTGGTTACGACGTCCTGTCTGCTGCTCGGATACTGCTCGTGGAATTCTGTTCGTTCATGGGTCGATCCCCGGTTCGACGGGGATCGTCAGCAGTTCGGCACTGACCGAACCGCTGTCTGACGCTATCGGTTGGAGGCTTCGATCACCCGTTGCCGCCCACCCGGGTGACAGCCGCACGGTAGGCCGCGACGGCACTACCGAGCTCCTCCGGTGAAACGGTCCGGCGAAAAGCCCTGGCAAGGTCACCCTGACGCAGTGCGCCCATGCAGGATTCGGTCGGGTGGAGCCAGGCGCCACGCCCCGGTGCCAGCCGGTCTACCACCGGTCGGTCGGTCCCCGGAGGCCAAGCCAACCTGACCAGCCCGGAGGCCGGATCAGCCGTCCTGCAGGCGATGCAGGTCCGTCTGGGATCTGCTCTCATCCCGCAACCAGTCGCCGGTCGCCCCAACTCGCCTCCTACTCCTCTTCTTCTCCACCTTCGGTAGCCGCCTCGGTTTCTTCTCCACCTTCGGTAGCCGCCTCGGTTTCTTCTCCACCTTCGGTAGCCGCCTCGGTCCACTGACCTGCGGAGACCTCAGGGCCGCCCTCCGCAGGCTGCCAGGCCTGCTCACCGGTCTCGTCGTTGACGATCCACTCGCCTTCCGCCCACTCGACGTCGGCGTAGGCCGCCTCCTGGGCGACCTGGGTCTCGCTCTTGATGTCAACACGCCACCCGGTCATCCGCGCTGCCAGTCGGGCGTTCTGGCCCTCCTTGCCGATAGCAAGCGAGAGCTGGTAGTCGGGCACGATCACCGTGGCGGTGCCGGTCTCCTCGTCGATGAGGACCTCCTTCACCTTGGCCGGAGACAGGCTCTTCATCACGAAGTCAGCCGAATCCTCGGAGAACGGGACGATGTCGATCTTCTCGCCCCGCAACTCGTTGACGACCATCCGCACCCGGGCGCCCCGGGCACCCACGCAGGCGCCGACCGGATCCACGTTGGAATCATTCGACCAGACGGCGATCTTCGTGCGGTGTCCGGGCTCGCGCGCGCAGGCACGGATCTCCACGACGCCATCGGCGATCTCAGGCACCTCCAACTCGAAGAGGCGCTTGATCAGGCCCGGGTGGGTACGGCTGACCACGATCTGCGGGCCCTTCGCCGTCTTGCGTACCTCCACGATGTAGGCCTTCAGCCTGGCGTTAGCCTCCGGCCGTTCGAACGGCACCTGCTCGGCCTGGGGAAGCAGCGCCTCGACGCGCCCCAGGTCCAGGAGGGTGTACCTGGCATCGGTCTGCTGGATCATGCCGGTGACGATGTCGCCCTCCCGGCCGGCGTACTCCTCGTACTTGAGGTCGCGCTCGGCCTCCCGGATCCGCTGGGTCATGACCTGCCGGGTCGTCTGAGCAGCAATGCGACCGAAGTTCTCGGGCGTAACGTCGAACTCCTCACCAACCGGCTCGCCCTCCTCGTCTAGGTCCTGAGCCAGCACCCGAATGTCCATCGTCTCGGGATCAATGGTTACCCACGAGAATTCGTGGGCACCGGGCGTGCGCTTGTAGGCCGACTCGAGGGCATCGGCCAGAGCAGCGAAGAGGGCGTCCACGGAGATCCCGCGGTCGGCCGCCAGGGCCTGGAGGGCCTCCATCATCTCGGGGTTCATGACCCGACCTTCCTTCCCGAGTCGGCGGAGCCGTCCCGATCGTGCCCTTTACGAGCCGACTTGGGCTCGGGGGTCCAGGTGAAGACGGTGCGCGCCTTCAGAATCTCGTCGTGGCGGATGGATCGGACCGAGCCGTCGGCCGCCCGGACAACGACGCCTTCGCGATTAGTCGCCTGCAGGACGCCGGACACCCGGCGATCGCCGTCGGTGCCGGGCTGGGTCTTGATGGTCACCTCGGTACCGACGGCCCGCTCGAAGTGGACGGGACGCTTGAGGGGCCGCTCGAGGCCAGGGCTGGTGACCTCGAGGGTGTAGGTCCCGGCAATGAGATCCTCGTGGTCGAGGGCACGCGAGACCTCGCGGGTGACACCGGCGATGGCGTCCATCCCGACTCCCTCGGGGTGGTCGACCACTAAGCGAAGCACGCCGCCCTCGTACTCGACGTCGAGCAACTCGACGCCGACACGGTCGCACAGAGGCGCGACGAAAGAACCGACCCGGTCGGTCACACCCATCGCTCCTCCTGCTCGTTCCTGCTGGCACCGGCGCTGACGGCCGGACCACTTCTCGTCTTCATACCTCGCCCGGAAAGACAAGAGACGTGGGCAAAGCCCACGTCTCGTCCCCGAACGATTTACGTGCAGCGGCAGCATATACCCCTGTCTGCCCTCCCGACCAATGGCCCCGTACGACTCGAAGATCGCCGTCTCAGGCGATCCGGCTGCGGATCCTCTCGATCCGGGCCCCGCCGTCGTTGACGTCGTCACCCTGCTCGGCGAGCAGGACCTTGCGGTCCCGCTCCGCCTCCCGGGCGGCCCGGTCGGTGTCGACCCGTGCCAGCGCCGCATCGGCACCGTGTTCGTGGATGAACTCCGCCCACTCGACCAGGACGTCGACCATCTCATCCTCGTCGACCACGGCCGCGTTCTGTCCCTTGACGAAGAGGTGGCCGCGTCGACGCCCGGCGGCAATGCCGAGGTCGGCATCCCTTGCCTCACCCGGCCCGTTCACCACGCAACCCATGATCGCCACCTGGAGCGGAATCTCGCGATCGGCGAACACAGCCATGGCCTCCTCGGCAACGGCGACCACGTCGATCTCCGCACGGCCACAGCTGGGGCAGGCGATGAGGTCGACGTTCTTGCGCTCCCGCAGGCCCAGCGCCTCGAGCAACTGCCGGCCGGCACGGGCCTCCTCGACGGGATCGGCAGTGAGCGAGTAGCGGATCGTGTCACCGATGCCCTCGGCCAGCAGGGTGGCGATTCCGGCGGTGGACTTGAGCAGCCCAGCCGGCGGAGGGCCCGCCTCGGTCACGCCGAGGTGGAGCGGGTGGTCGGTGACCTCTGCCAACTGTCGATAGGCCTCGATCATGATCGGCACGCTCGAGGCCTTCACGGAGATCTTGATCAGGTCGAAGCCGACCTCGGCGAAGTAGCCGATCTCGGCCAGCGCCGACTCCACCATCGCCTCCGGCGTCACCCGACCGCCGTGCTTCTCGTAGAGGTCCGGATGCAGGGAACCTCCATTGACACCGATGCGGATGGGCACCCCACGGTCACGGGCCTCGGCCGCCACCAGACGGATGTGCTCAGGCTTGCGGATGTTGCCGGGGTTCAGCCGGAGGCAGTGCACCCCGGCCTCCAGGGCGGCCAGCGCCATTCGGTACTGGTGGTGAATGTCGGCGACGATCGGCACCGGCGACCGCGGGATGATCCGGGCCAGCCCCTCGGCCGCCTCGATCTCGTTGCACGTGCACCGCACGATGTCGGCACCGGCCATGGCCAGGTCGTAGATCTGCTGGAGGGTCGCCTCGTGGTCGGCCGTCCGGG
>ENA-OSET01005494-OSET01005494.1-sediment-metagenome-genome-assembly--contig:-NODE-5494-length-10675-cov-3.999434_pt1 | contig 10675 bp, 10 predicted proteins | sample MGYA00237882_ERZ534229 | MGnify/ENA primary metagenome ERZ534229 (study PRJEB26408, sample SAMN06266212) | sediment metagenome | isolation source: Hudson Canyon methane seep mesocosm | place...
TAGGCTCACGGCCCATCTCTTGAAGCATTTGGCGAGAAATACGATTGAGCTTATTGATCGTTTCAATCATGTGCACAGGAATACGAATTGTTCTAGCTTGGTCAGCGATTGAGCGCGTAATTGCCTGACGGATCCACCACGTTGCATAAGTAGAGAACTTATAACCACGGCGATATTCGAATTTATCGACAGCCTTCATCAAGCCAATGTTACCTTCTTGAATCAAATCCAAGAACTGCAATCCACGGTTGGTGTATTTTTTGGCAATAGAAATAACCAGTCGAAGGTTGGCTTCGACCATTTCTTTCTTGGCTCTTCTCGCTTTCGCTTCACCAATAGAAGCACGACGATTCACATCTTTAATCTCTGCGATAGTCAAACCAGTATTAGTCGACATCTCAGCTATTTTGCGTTGCGCTCGTACTATTTCAATTCGATACTCTTCAAGCTTCTGCGAAGACGCATGACCTTCTTCAACCATTGAGTCTACCCAAGATAAGTTCGCTTCGTTACCTGGGAAACGCTTGATAAACTCTTTTCGTTGCATTCCGCACTTTTTCGAGCACAAAGCCATAATTGCCTTTTCGTTAATTCTGACAATTTCATTTGTTGTGCGAACTTCAATAATTAGTAGATCAAACTGCTTAGTATTGAGCTTAAATGGTGCGAATATTTTACCTAATTCGTTGTATTCTTTTATGGTTTCTTTGCCACTACGCGTATGCTTTTCTTCTGTTTCAAGCGCCTTGCATAGCTGCACCCTCAACTCTTCCATTCGCTCACGAACGATTTCTGGGTCTGGACCTTTTTCGCCTTCTTCCTCTTCATCGTCGCCATCTTCTTTCTTGGCAGCGGGAGGAGCAGGTTGCGGAATAGAATCTCCGTCATCAGGATCGACGAAACCTGACAATATGTCACTGAGTCGACCTTCGGCTTCTACAGTGTTGTCATATCGCGTCAGAATAGACGCCACAATACCTGGAAAGTGAGCCAAAGATGCCATTACATCTCTAACGCCTTCTTCTATTCTCTTTGCTATACGAATCTCACCTTCACGTGTGAGAAGTTCGACTGTACCCATTTCACGCATATACATACGCACAGGGTCAGTTGTCCGACCAGCTTCAGTTTCAACCGCAGCTAAGGCAGCAGCAGCTTCAGCAGCGGCAACCTCATCGGTTGAATCTCCGTCGGACATTAATAGTGAGTCTGCATCAGGTGCAACTTCAACGACTTGAATTCCCATGTCGTTGATCATTCGAATAATATCTTCTACCTGATCCGGATCTGCTATATCTTGAGGGAGATGGTCATTTACTTCTGCGTAGGTCAGGTACCCTTGTTCTTTTCCGCGAGCAATGAGATCTTTTAAACGAGACTGTTGTGAATTGCCTGACATGTTCACCCTATTGGTTGTGATGGTCGATCAAAAAATAGTCGGCCATTATATAGAAAGATTACTTAGCAACCAATCAATATGGTTGCTAATTTATAAAATTCAAGCGGGAATAGCCGTCACCTGGCACAAATTTACTTAATTTTGTTGATTCCCAATAGACATTTACTGCCTGGTTAGCGAAATTGACCGCAAAGCTAGCTTCTCAGCTTCAGTCATTTGACTAGGTAACTTATTAATCTTAGCTGCTTTTAGCGCATCCATTTGCTTTTTTTCTTTCTCCAAACGCATTAGCAAATCGTCTGCTACCAGTGATATTTGCTCCGCATTAGGTACCCAATCTAATTGTTCAAATAAATCACCAAAATACTCACGCTTGCCTGATGTGTCGGTTGCCAAAAAATATAGCAAGCCGTCGCTGTTTTTAATCTCGTGCGCACGAATTAAATCAGCAAATTCATTGGTTTTCTTATACTTGGCATTTCCGCTCAGGACCTTAAGAAACGAATCCGCGCGAAATGGCTCAAAATACAAACTCAGGCATAAGGCTATATCGGGATTGGGGATCATTTTGTTTCCAACCAGATCTCTCTCTTGCCCTTTCATTTGGATATTTTTTTTGTCGAGCCTTTGAAAGGTAATAGCATTGAGCCGCTGCCTCAGTGCGCTTTTCAATACAGGCGAACGTACTTGTTCAATTTGAGCTTCTGCTCGCTTTTTCAGAACACCTTTGTTTTCAGGGACGCTCAAATCTAGCCCATCTGTATATATTTGAAACAGGAATTCTGACAAAGGCTGAGCCGCATCGATTCGCGCCTCGAAGGCCTCTTTACCTTCGTCTCTCACCAATGTGTCGGGGTCTTCGCCTTGGGGTAGCAAGAGAAATGACAATTGCATACCATCTTCAAACAAAGGCAACACGTTTTCCATTGCCTTTTTTGCTGCCTGTATACCCGCATTATCACCATCGAAACAGAATACTAGCGATTGGCACCGCCGCAAAAGCTGGGTCAGGCTTTCTGTGTTCGTCGCGGTGCCTAAGGTGGCAACAGCATAGGTAATTCCGTACTGAGCCAGCGAGACTACATCCATATAACCTTCAACAACGAGCAATCTTTCGAGCTGCCGATTAACTTGATTCGCTTCAAACAAACCGTAAATTTCGTTACTTTTGTGGAAAACTTCTGACTCAGGAGAGTTGATATATTTGGCCTTATCATCACCTAAGGTACGACCGCCAAAAGCAATCGTTTTACCACGAGCGTTTCGAATAGGAAACATCAGCCTATTTTGAAACAGGTCAAACAGTCGCTCATATTTATCTGAAACAGTTTTAGTGAGAATGAGAGATTTTAACGTTTCAGGGGGCGCTTTGGCACTCAAGAAATCTCGCTCGGCTGGCGCAAACCCTATTGAAAACCGTTTAACAATCTCCGCTGACAAGCCACGCTTTTTCAGGTATTTTTTAGCAATAGCGCTAGTTGCATGCGACTCTAATGCCTCACTATACCGAAGGTTTGCATGAGCAAGCGAGTCCCACAACTTACTCTGCAAACCATAGATTTTTTGCACCTTTTCATCTTTTGGAACTTCAACCCCGGCTATCTTAGCTAGCTCTTCTACTGCCTCATTGAACGATAGATTGTCGTGATCGCGAAGGAAATTAATGCTATTTCCGTTCATGCCACATCCGAAACAATGATAAAAATTCTTCTGCGCATTAACATGAAAGGAGGGTGTTTTTTCTTGATGAAAGGGGCAGCATGCTTTTAAGGAGCCGCCACTCTTTTTTAGCTGAACGCGCGAACCAACCACATCGGCAATAGGGATGCGTGATATAAGATCTTCAATGAAATCTTGTGGTATCAAACCCGCCATACTGAAAGGCTCACTATATTGTGGAGGGAAGACTTACTATGTGATGAAAGAGCTTAACTTGATAGGCGCTGCTTTACCAACTGACTTACGCTGCCAACGTCGGCTTTACCTTGAATTTGAGGCTTCAAGATCGCCATTACTTTTCCCATGTCTCGTAGAGACTCAGCACCCGAAGCACTAATCGCTTCAACCAACAAAGTATCTATTTCTGCGTCAGTTAAAGCCGCTGGTAAGAATGTACCAATGACAGCTACCTCAGCAATTTCGACATCGGCTAAATCTTGACGCCCTGCTGACTCATATTGACTAATTGAGTCTCTGCGCTGTTTTAACATTTTGTCTAGCACAACTAGCACACGGGCATCATCTAACTCTATTCTTTCATCTACTTCTATTCGCTTGATTTCAGCCAAAATCAAACGAATCGTACCCAAACGCTCTTTTTCACGCGCACGCATTGCATCTTTCATTGCGGCTTTAATGGTTTCTGTTAAACCAAGATCGCTAGAATCAGACATAGGCGGGCATCAACATATTGGGTCAGTAAATAATTCAGAAAGGCTTGCCTTAGGCAACGTCATACCTGAATAGAAATATAGCTAAGTTCAAAAAACCTTAATATAGTCTTTCGAAGCGCTTAGTTTCACGCTGTACTTTCTTCGCATGACGCTTAACAGCTGCTGCAGCTTTACGCTTACGAACAGAAGTAGGCTTCTCGTAGAATTCACGACGACGAACTTCCGACAATACGCCAGCTTTCTCACATGTACGCTTAAAACGACGAAGTGCGATGTCGAATGGCTCGTTTTCTTTCAATTTAACTGAAGGCATTAAAATTACCATTTATTCGTTAGTGTTAATCAAACTGTATCGGTAAAGCCGAATGATCAAAATATAGGCACAGCTTTACTTGGGGCGCGAATTTTAATTGGAAAAATCCGCCAAGTAAAGTGTTATGCTTTAAAAGAAACGAAATCAACGAAAATTATCTGAGAGCAGTATGAAATTAAAAGACTTTTTGCAAAAATTAGACGAAACTCCCGAAAAAATAGAGTTCAACACAACAATTGCTCTCATAGACTCTCTTTACGATTTTTCCCCTACTTCGTTCAAGAACGGTAATCTAAATAATGAAGCCGGACAAAACTCTGGCTCTTGTAAGCTATTTTCATTCGCTCTTCTGCACAAACTAACTGTACAGCAAACACTTTTTTGCTTTGGGCAATATTATCAGGAAGTACTTGATACTCCTCAAAAGAGCGACCATCAAAATATTCGTAATTTTATCGCGTCCGGCTGGGAACAAATCACCTTCTCAAATGGTGCCCTAGTCGAAAAAATTTGATATAAATCTAACCACGTCACTCACCAAGATAAGATGTTAACGTTATACTATGAGAAAAATAATAAGGTCTCTCCCAATGTTAAAATATGCAACATCGCTACTTTTATCCGCCGTTTGTTTTGTTGGTCCGGCACAATCTGAAGCATTGTCTGATGAAAAACGAGCGTTAATAGACAGTATGCTGCAAATTACAGAATCAGCTGATTTAGTCAATAAATTCAAGACGATGGTAACCTCGAGAATCTTGACTCAATTTGCAGACAAAAACGGTGAAGTAGATAAGGGCCTAGCGATGATGGTTGAACAAGAGGTTTCAACTGTTTTGTATGAGGACTTTATCTTGAGCAACAAGCTGAAAGATATTTCATATTCGCTTTACGATGAATATTTTTCTCTGGAGAAAATGCGAAAAATTGTTGCCTTTTTTGAGAGTGAAGCAGGAGAAACGTTTTATACCAGCGTCCCCAAGATAGCGAGCGAGACAATTGCCCGCTCGGAAGAAATCGGGCAAAAGTCGGTAAAGAGAATTGAGCAGCGAATAGCAGAAAAATTGGCTTCATTTAGAACACGTAAAGAACAACAGGTTCAAAAACAAGAAACAGCGAAAGACGCTAAATAGTAGATTTATTCACCTGACTGAAGCAACTCTATTTCTTCGGTCAACTCAAACCAATCAAATTCAGCTGCATCGAGGGCTTGCTTATGACTGGTTTGTTTTTCAAGAATAACTCTCAGCTTGTCTTTACTGTCTGCGTTATAAAGGTCAGGGTCAGCCAGGTCTTGCTCTAATAAAGACAGCTCCTTTTGAGCTTTTTCCATGTCTTTTTCTGCTACAGCCAGTTTTTTCTTTAAAGGGCTTAAACGCTTACGATTCTCTGCAGCCAATCGTTTTCGTTCCTTTTTATCTTCCGATGATTCATTTTGTAGCTCTGAGGCCTCACTTCCGTTAGTTTCGATAGGTCCTAGTTGTCTAGTTCTTTGATAGTCTTGCAACCAACTTTCGTAATCATGAAGATCACCTTTAAACTCTTCTACATGCGCGTCCGCAACCAACCAAAAAGTATCAACTGTATTCTTCAATAAGTGTCTATCATGAGAAACGATCAATATAGCGCCTTGAAACTGCTGCAAAGCCATCGTCAATGCGTGGCGCATTTCGAGATCCAAGTGGTTGGTTGGTTCATCTAACATAAGTAGGTTAGGTTCTTGCCAAGCAATGACCGCGAGTGCCAGTCGTGCTTTTTCTCCACCAGAAAACTTTCTAATATTACCTAGGGCCGAATCTCCTCTGAAATCAAACCCACCCAAGAAATTTCGAATTTCTTGATCTGTCGATTTAGGTTTCAAGCGCTGAAGATGAAGGAAGGGGCTTGCATTTAAGTCGAGCGCTTCAAGCTGATGTTGTGCAAAATAGCCTACCCTAAGATGCTCGCCTTGAGCACGCTGACCGCCTATTTGAGCCAAATCACCCACTAAGCTCTTTACGAGTGTAGACTTACCTGCACCATTTGGGCCGAGCAAGCCAACACGCGTGCCAGGTAAAATACTAGTCGAAAATTGCTTGATGACTGCCTTGCCGTCGTAACCTAGATCAGCCTTTTGGATATTGAGTAAAGGGCTTGAAACCTTGTCAGATTCCGGAAAACTAAAACTAAAGGGTGAATCAACATGAGCCGGTGCAATTAGCTCCATTCTTTCTAGCTCTTTTACACGACTCTGCGCCTGCTTTGCTTTGGTTGCTTTGGCTTTAAATCGATTAACAAACGATTGAATTTCGCCAATCCTCTGTTGCTGCTTTTCGTATTGCGATTGCTGTTGAGCAAGTTTCTCAGCTCGTTGTTGTTCAAACGCGCTATATGTCCCTGTGTATTGATTTAGCTTTTTGTGCTCAAAATGAAGAATATGTGTCGACACAGAATCGATAAAGTCTCGGTCATGAGAAATAAACAATACCGTTCCGGTGTAACGCTTAAGCCATTGTTCAAGCCAAAGCATTGCATCCAGATCCAAGTGGTTGGTTGGCTCATCAAGCAGTAGCATGTCTGACGGGCACATTAAAGCCTGTGCTAAATTAAGGCGAATACGCCAACCGCCTGAGAAATCGTTTACAGGTTGAGACAATTCATGTTGTTGAAACCCCAATCCGTGGAGCAGCTTTTCAGCTGTAACTGGCGCCAAATAAGCATGAATATGTTCAAGCTCTCCGTGCAGATGGGCCGCCTCAATATCATTTTTGTTTTGTTCTGCAATTTTTAACGATTGTTCTAAACGCCTCAACTCTTGATGACCATCGAGAACATAATCGAGAGCAAGCCTATCACCAGCCGATACTTCTTGCGCCATATGCGATACACGGCAGTTTCCGGGAATACTAAAGTCACCTGCGTCGAGCGAAAGCTCACCAAGAATCAGTTTGAATAGACTTGTTTTTCCAGCGCCATTTGCACCAATAATTGCAACACGCTGCCCTGAGTGAATAATGGCATTCGCTTCTTCCAGCAAAGGTTCGGGGCCGCGTCGTAGCGTAAGTGATTCAATGCGTAACATCTGACATTTCCGGAAAAAGCGCAGACGTTAACGGATATTGCTAAGAACATCAATGGAGCGCCAAACTGTGTTTACGCGATGCTTCAAGCTAAACTATGTAATATGATACAAAAAATGCCCGAAGACCTTATCCTCAACAATGCGTTTTGGCAGTACTCCCTAAAACAATGGGGTAATAAACCGCTACAAAAATTGCTATTGAGACTACAGAATGAACAGAATCAGCGAGTCAATATTCTGCTGTTTTCGATGTGGCTAGCCACGCAAGGAAAAACGCTTGTCCATCATCTTGACCAGATCAACAACTACACTCGAGATTGGCACATTCAAGTGGTACACCCCATTCGTGAAATCAGAAAAGACCTACCTTCAAATGAGCAATTTATTGGTTTGAAAAAAAAGCTTCAAGAAATCGAATTAGAAGCTGAACAATACGAACAGGCACTACTCTATAAGTACGCTTGTTCAATATCAGCCAATCAAAGTAAACAATATCGTGCTGAAGAAAAACTAGTCCTGAGCCTGTCGGCTAGCAAGCTTTCCAAATCGGATCTATCATTACTGTTGAAACTCAACTTCCCTATGCTCGCTGAAAACCAAATCAGCGAGATGATTGACCGTTTGGTCACATAGGTATTTTTTAAGGCTTCCAGGTTGTTCGTATGAAGTGGATTTATCGTTTTTTTACTATTCTTATGCTTAGCGCCGCACTGATCGGCCCTTTCTTCTTAGACAACCAAGATGGAGAGGCTATGTTGTCTATGCCTGACATAAGCGATTTAAACCCGAGCAAGCTGATTTCTAGCGCGAGTATCGGCAGTTCAGAAGAAGCAGGACAACCTAATGACCCATTGATTTCGTCCAGTCGAACTGTATTCAAATGGAAAGACGAGCATGGCGTATGGCATTACGGCGACCAGGCACCAGAACAAAACGCAACGGTCTCTACCTTGAATGTTGATACCAATACCAATATTATCCAAAGCCTCAAAATCGAGCCAGAAGTTGAAATACCCCCAGATACTGAAGCCGTTACTGGTGCTATAACCCCAATGCCAACAAAAGGCGAAGACTTCCTCACGATGGACCGAGCCATGAACATCATGAACGATGCCAAAGCAGTACAGGGTATGATGAACTCCCGTAACGCTCAGCTGAAAGCTATTACGGGTGAATAAATAATTAAACGCTTAACTAACGAAATATATTCTCTCTATGTATAAAGTCAAAGAAATGTTCTATAGCCTTCAAGGAGAAGGCGCGAGGGCAGGGCGAGCTGCGGTGTTTTGTCGCTTCAGTAAGTGTAATTTATGGAATGGTCGAGAAGAAAGCCGACTTGATTCAATCTGTAAATTTTGCGATACCGATATTATTGGCACCGATGGCCAAAATGGTGGTGTATTCGATAGAGCCGAAACACTAGCTAGTAAAATTTCGATGATGTGGTCTGAAAACACTAACTCAACTAACTCGCTCTCTAAGCCTTACGTAATTTTCACCGGAGGCGAGCCCTTGCTGCAATTAAACGAAGACATCATCGAACATATGCATGCTAAGGGTTTCGAAGTGGCCATCGAAAGTAATGGCACATTACCTTTACCTGTAGGTGTAGATTGGGTTTGCCTAAGCCCCAAATCGAATGCTGAAGTGGTATTCAAGCGGTGTGATGAATTAAAACTAGTCTACCCACAACACGACGCATTACCAGAACGATTTAAAGACTTCCCTTCGGCACATTTTTTTCTATCACCGATGGCTAGTCCGACGATTCATTTTGGCGACGACCCTATCAAACAAAAAAACACTAAAGCCGCCTTGGAATACTGCCTCAAACACCCTCAATGGCGATTAACCCTTCAGCTACATAAGCTCTTAGGTATCGATTAAACCCTCTTCAATCTCCTCTAACAATTCGTCAGCAGATATTGATATACTCCTCGTCTTTTGGGGATCTCTTATGCGTTTGATTACACGATATTCAATAGTGATTTTGAGCATTCTGCTCGCGTCCTGCTCCACCCGTGATATTCAAAGCGAATTAAATGGATCAACCTCTCAAAGACTCGTCACGCATAGTATTGATGACCTGATATCACGAATTGACGACAAAAACCTTGAATCGATAGAAGGCAAAAATATCTACATCAATTCTTACTTTCTTGATAATTCGAACATTAAAAATTACGCCGATCAGCGTTTAGCCGTGGAGTTACAATCACGATTTAAGGCCAACGTTGTAACTACTCAAGCTGAGTCAGATAGCGTGATGACGGTATTCTATACGTCACTAGCCACAGATTTAGATACCTTCGGTATATCGATACCTTTAGGCTACATTCCCGGCGTTGATGAGCAAACAAGCTTGGCTATTCTCACGCTTGAAAAGTTTCATGGTGTTTCGGAAATGTACTACTATATCGGAAAAACGGGCACTGAGAATAGAAGCAAGGTAATACAAGCCGTCGTTAAAACGGATGCACTGGGATTACCTTTTATCACGATCCCACTTTCAAATATTGACCGACATGATGACACTGTATTTTAGGTTTACCACGACCAATTGATCGAAGGTATTGTGTCGCAGAAGAATAGTTAAAGCGTCTAGAGTGTGATTATTTTCGCTGTGTAGCCCCTAGAATAGAAATATAATCGGTGCACAACGACTAACTAGAATTTGGAGAATTTTTTGAATCCGTCTCAATACCAAAAACAGATAGAACACTATCGAGAAAAAGGATTGCACTTAGATGAGCGGATAGACCGTGTGGATGTTGGAGGCTATTACGGCATGCTCACTAACAGCCCAATTAGTAAGGGTGAAATTGTCGCAAGTATTCCTCATAGTTGCTTGCTCAAAACTTCTCCAACTTCCCAATACCCTGCTGATATGCCTAAAGACATTCAATACATTCATGCGGCAACAAACGAATATCAAAAAGGTAGTTCTTCTGACTTTAAATTCATGTTTAGCCCGTTTGAAACACTTGAAGAGCTAAAGAGGGTTTCTACCTATTATTATTCCGACGAAGATCTGAGTTTATTGAAAAGAGCAAGCGCGTCTCTTCATAACACAATATTAGACATTAAAAACGCCACGCAATATCGCGTTGATCAAATATTAAACTTTGACGCCACGATAGAAAAAGACAGCGCATTATTTATTGCCTTAAATCATCTTAGCCGTGCATGGGGAGATATAGGCTTCGTTCCGGTTATTGATTTATTTAATCATTCAGATGAAAAAGGCATAGAGATTAGAACAATAGATGGCAGTTCCTGTTTGATAGCGGGACACGATTACCAAGACGGAGATGAAGTTTACGGTACTTATGGGAAAAAGGATTTAAACCTTCACGCTGTTGGGTTTAACTATTTTGACGCGTCAAATGAACACTATATTAATTACGGAAGTCGCATACACCAACTAGCAAAAAGTCCCTTTGACAAGCAGGTATTTAAGCTTACCCTTGAAAAACACTCGTTAAGGTATTTTGAGCAGAATGGGCAAA